>Ga0075434_100000312_pt1 | contig 34759 bp, 21 predicted proteins | sample RhiMethybrSRZTD3_FD_75298 | JGI IMG/M metagenome (GOLD analysis project Ga0075434, IMG submission 75298) | Populus rhizosphere microbial communities from Tennessee, USA - Rhizosphere MetaG P. TD hybrid SRZTD3 | ecosystem: Host-associated > Plants > Roots > Rhizosphere > Soil | place: USA...
TGACGCCGTTGAGCACGGACCACGTCGTCGCAACCCGATCCATGACCGCGATCAGCCGGAATTCTTCATCATCCGTTCCACCTTCGTCGTTTGCCGGAGTCTGTCGCTGGAAGGAAGTCGCGATACGGTCTGCGAAGGTGGCGTTCGGAAGCAGATCTCCCGCGAGCTGCGTGATCACAAACTGGTTGTAGGGGACATTGCAATTGAAGGCGTCAATTACCCAATCGCGATACGGCCACACGCCGGGTCGCTCGGTGTCTTTCTCGTATCCCTTGGTGTCAGCATAACGAGCGAGGTCCAGCCACATCGCTGCCCAGCGTTCCCCGTAGCGAGGCGAAGCCAGCAGACGGTCCACCTGCTTCTCGTAGGCGTCGGGTGACGAGTCTGCAAGGAAGGCGGCCTGATCTTCCGGTGTGGGCGGCAGGCCCGTAAGGTCGAGAGAGACGCGCCGTAGAAGCGCGGCCTTGTCAGCTTCGGGCGAAGGCCCAAGAGACTCTTTCTCCAAGCGCGCGAGAATGAATCGGTCCAGCGGCTGTCGTGCCCAATCCCCGCGCTTGACAGCAGGCAACGGCTGTGGCTTCGGCGGTACAAACGCCCAGTGATCTTCCCATTTGGCGCCCTGCTTAATCCAACGTCGAAGCAGTTCGATTTGCTGTGGTGGAAGCGGGGGTCCGTGATACGGCATGCGCGCTTCGGGATCCTTGGACGTTACTCGCGAAATCAGTTCCGACTCGTCCGGTTTGCCTGGCACGATGGTCCTCTTACCGGACTTGCCTTTGCCCAAGGCTTCCTCGCGGAAGATGAAGGACACGTTGTTTTTCTGCCGGACTCCGCCGTGACAAGGAACACAGTTCTGATTCAGAATCGGGCGGATATCGCGGCTGAAATGGATCTCGTCCGCCGGCCTCCTATAAAGAGGCGTCCAACCAAGCCCGATCGCCAGAGCGCTGCCCACGACAACGGCCGCTACAGTTACGCCAATGACCCTTCGCTGAATGGAAAAGGCTTCCAACATGACCCCACCGCATAAGTAGGTACCTAATTGATTTTACTGTCAAGGCCACGGAGCCGGGGCCGGTGCGGCGGTTTCACTTCATCGGCCAGAGCTCGCCGACGGATTTTCAACATCAGTTTACGGCACGAATAAATTCGTGCCCTTCCCTTTTGTGTTGCTGCAGGACATCTCAGCCGCCTGGGGGAAACCGTGCCCTTCCCGGATCATTTATGGAACCACTACTCAGCGCTGCGATTCTACCGGCGGACTGTTCGTTGTTTGCAATTTATTGAACTCCTGCATTTCCCGCGCTGCCTCTTCAGATTTTCCTTGCTTGCGATACAAACCGGCCAGAGAAAAATGGGCCTGCGCAGCCAACGAGGTGGCTTTCTCCAGCTCTGTGACTCTCTTCCATGATTTCTCGGCTGCTGCCGAGTCGCCTTCGAGAGAAGCGGCTTTTCCAAGAGAGTAAAGAGTTTCGGGCATTTCCGGTTGCAACTTGTCGGATCGTTTCAGTTCCGTGCGAGCCTCCTGCACTTTGCCTTGTTGCAGCAGGGCGTTGCCTAGGCGAAATGCGGCTTCTGCGTTTCCTGGCTGCAACTTGGTTTCGGCGCGAAACGCTTCCTCCGCCTTGGCCCACTGCGAGGTTCCGGCGTAGACCAGTCCGAGCTCGAGATGAATCCGGGGAAGATCGGGTCGCATCCGGATCGCCTCGAGGAATTCCTTCTCCGCTTGTGGCATCTGCCGCAGGACGTAATAGTTTTCCGCCATGGCTTGGTGCGCTCGGGGAGAATCGGGATACGATGCCAGCAACGAATCGATGGCCTGTTTGGAGAGCAGACCACTGGCACGGCCGAAGTAGTAAAGCAGGTCTGAATCGTTTGGGTTTTTGGCCAGCGCGGCTTGCAGGTTGGTGACCGCCTCAGGCAGCCGTCCCGCTTCCAGTTGCGCTATGCCCAGTGCAGCCTGGTCGCCCACTTTTTCCAGATGCGAAACGGCCTCGGTGGGATAGCCGTAGGCCAACAACGCGTAGCCCAACAATTGATGCGCGGGCCGGAGGTCGGGATCGAGCTTCACAGCTTGTTTCAGCGGCGGGATGGCCCCGCCGTAGTCCCGGTTCTCCAGGTAGGCCTGTCCCAGGCTCACGAAGCCCGCAGCGATGGTTGGCGCCAACTCGGTTGCCTTGCGGTACTCCACAATAGCCTGGCTAAAATTGCCGCTTTTCTCCGCCGCAGCTCCTGCCTGCATGTGCTGCAGGGCCTCTGGAGACGAACTTTGCCAAGCCAGAAAAAGGAATATGAGAGCGGGAATCACGGTTTCTCCGGCTCGACCACTTCGAGGAATTGGTCTGCGTGAACATCATTCATTATTTGTTGCACGCCGGAAGGCCATCGAATTTCGATTTTGGCATTTTCGGCTGCTCCGAGTCCAAAATGCAGCCGCTTGTCGTTGGCGGAGAGATAACTTCCCGCCGTCGTGGCAAATCGCGTCTGTCCGTTCACCCGCACGCGGGCGCCAAGGCCATCCCGGTTGCTGCGTGTTCCACGAAGCTTAACGACCAGCCAGTGATTCTTGCCGGCGGGGCTCATGAACACCTTTGGTTTCTCTCCAAGAACCGTCATGACCACGTCTTGCCAGCCATCATTATTTAAGTCGCCGAAGGCTGCTCCGCGTCCTGCCATCGGGGAGGAGGTGCCGGAATCGGTGCGTTCAAAGCGTCCCTGCCGATTCATGGCCACAAGGGGTAATTCTTTGTAGCGCAGGGAGGGATCGATCTGTTCGACATTGTCAAGAACATGCCCCTGTGCGACGAAGAGATCTTTCCATCCATCATTGTCGAAATCCTCCAGCCCGACGCCCCACCCTGAACTGCCGCTCGACAAGACGCCAAGACCAGTCTGGAGGCTTTGATAACTGAATGTGCCCTTCCCTTCGTTATGGTAAACACCATAGATTTCGCGCGGAAGCTCCGTAACGATCACATCCGGCCGTCCGTCATTATCGTAGTCCTGAAACACGACACCCATTCCGGAAAGGCGACGGCCATCTTCGGAAAGAGCGGTGCCCGCGTCCATACCGACTTCGCTGAACGTTCCGTTGCCATTGTTATGAAAGAGAAACTGTTGCATCCCATCGTTGGCCACGAAGACGTCCGCGAACCCGTCATCATCGTAGTCGGCGAAGGCAACTCCCAGCCCACGTCCTTTCTTTGCAGCAATACCGGATTTCTGACTGATGTCTTCAAATGTGCCGTTGCTACGGTTGCGGTAAAGAATGCTGGTGGTCGCTGGAAATTCCTCCGGCGGACAGTAGGTATGCCACTCTCCTCCGCACATCTTGCTGTGCTTGGTGTCCCATTCCATGTAGCGGGTGACAAATAGATCCAGCTTGCCGTCGTTGTCGAAATCGAAGAAGCCTGCGGAAACTGACCAGCCTCCCCCTGCTACGCCGGCCTTCTCGGTTACATCGGAAAACGTGCCGTTCCCGTTGTTGTGATAAAGAATGTTCTTTCCGTAGCTGGTCACGTAGATGTCGGGATAGCCGTCGTTGTCATAGTCGCCGACTGCCACCCCCATCCCATAATTTCCGTTCCCTGCATTTGCCAGACCGGCTTCTTTGGTCACGTCGGTAAAGCTGCCGTCCTTGTTCTGGCGGTAGAGGCGGTTCCAGTACAACGGGTTGTCGCGGTCAAAGTTCTCCGGAATCTGCATTGGGTTTGTGACTCGCCCACCGTTCACGAGAAAAATGTCGAGCAACCCGTCGTTGTTGTAGTCGAGAAGGGCCACGCCGCCGGGCATGGTTTCAATCAGGTATTTCTGAGAGGTAGGCGAGTTCTGCAAGATGAACTCCAACCCAGCCGGCTGCTTCAATTCCAGGACCGACGCCGCCAAGGCTGATACCAGCAACACCATGAAACCTATCTTAAGCAAGTCCGTTTCCCCGCCAGGCCCACAGCCGTCTAGCATATACCGCACCCGCGGGCCTTACACGTTGATCGAGCGGTGGTTTTCATTTGCGGGTATACTTCGGCTCTGGTTCGTTCGCCCGCTGGGACGGGATGCGACAGCACTGTCGCAATGGCCATGGGTAAAGTCGTCTGGACGGCAATCATCGCCTTTTCATCAGTTGTTTCCCTTCACGCGCAATCCACCAACGCATCCCTAACTGGAAGAGTCACTGATCCGAGTAAGGCGGTCATCGTGGATGCTAGAGTCACCGTCATCAATACCAGTACCCGCGTTCACTATGAAGGGGTCACCAACGAAACCGGAAGCTACTACGTGACGAACCTGCCGCCGGGAGCGTATCGAATTGAAGTCGAAAAACTCGGGTTCAAGGCAGTCATTACTTCAGACGTGATCCTGCACGTACAGGATGCGGTCGAAGTAAATTTTGAAATGGTTCTGGGGTCAGCATCAGAGAGTGTCACGGTTCAGGGAGGCAGGCTGCAGCTCGACACTGAGTCGTCGACGGTGGGAACGGTAGTGGAACAGAGAAAGGCCAACGAGTTGCCTCTAAACGGGCGAAACGTTTTTAACCTGATTGAATTGGCGCCGTCGGTAGTTCCGCAAGGCAGTTCGACTGGGACGCCAGTGGGCGTCAATCCCTTTGGCTGGGGGAACTATCAGGTGAATGGTTCCTTTGGCAATCAGAGCGCTGAATACCTCGACGGGCAACCACTCAATATCGGATACATCAATCTACCGGTTCTCATTCCCACCCAGGACTCGATTCAGGAGTTCAGAATCCAGACCAGTAATCTGGGGCCGGAATGGGGAAAGTTTTCTGGTGGTGTCGTGAACCTGAGCACCAAGGGTGGCACGAATCTATTTCACGGTGAAGCGCACGAATATCTGCGTAATAGAATTTTCAACGCCAACGATTTTTTTCTGAACGCCGCCGGAAAGCCGCGGCCGGCCTGGGTTCAGAACCAGTTTGGAGCACAGGCAGGGGGACCTCTGTCTCTGCCTTTCTATCCTCAAGACAAGACTTTCTGGTTTTTTAGCTGGGAGGGATTCCGATTGCGCAGAGGGCAGCCCTTTACCACCACGGTGCCAGGAGCAGCGGCAAGGGCTGGCGATTTTTCGCAACTATGCAAATCGGGCTTCACTGCTGGCACATGCAATGATCGCGGCACCGATGTATTGGGCAATTCTGTCGTCGTCAACCAGATCTACGATCCGTGCGCGGGCAATGTGAATGCCTACGGCGCCTGTCCCGACGGCACTGTCACCCCCACGCCGTTCTTCAACAACGTTATTCCGGAAAATCGAATCAATCCTACTTCCGCCAAACTCTTGCACTTGTGGCCCGCGGCCGGAAACAGTGGCGCATTGATCGACAACTTCACCACGGCCACACGCACGGGAGGTGACCACAATCAGATCGTAGCGCGCTTGGATCAAAACATTACCGGCAGGCAACGGCTATTTGTTCGCCTCAGCTATTGGAATGTACTCGACCTGCCCATCGATCCGTTGGGAACAGGCGTGTGCGCTGATCGCTGCGCAGAGAAATATATGACCCATGCTGTGGCTGCTGGATACAACTACGCCGTCACTCCAAGCACGATTGTTTATCTCAATGCAAGCCTCAGCCGCTTCAAGTACTACCGGACTCCTCAAAACTCCGGATTCGACCTGACATCGATTGGTTGGCCGGCCAGCTACAACGCGGTCATCCCGGCTGACATGAGGACACCGCCGACGCCGTGTGTCGCCAACATTACCGACAACATCATGTGCTCGCAGGGGCAAAGCTTCATTCAAGATCACAACACGCAGTACAACCTTGCACCCAACGTCGCGATGTTGCGAGGCCATCATCAATTTCGACTGGGCCTACAGTTTGAGGTCGGCCGGGACAACTACACTCAAACGAATATTGCCAGCGGTGCGTTCAATTTCTGTGCTCCAGGCCAAGCCTGCTTCACCAGCTTGCCTGGCGTCTCGGGGACGGGATTTCCCTTCGCGGATTTTCTGCTGGGATATGCTGACAATTTCAATAATTTCGAAAATCATTTCTTTGCCCAAGCCGTTGTGCCAGCGTTCACTGCCGGGCAACAAATCTATCGCGGATTTTATTTCGAGGATACCTGGCGCGCTGCCGAAAGGCTTAGCTTGAACCTTGGGCTTCGCTACGAACTTCAAGGATCATGGTCGGAACGATACGACCGCCTGACCTACTTCAACCCTGACGCAACAAACTACCTCACCCAATTTCTTCCAGCAGGCTCTGCGCCCATAAAAGGAGATGTTTTTCTGGTGAGCCCGCACTCCAGAAACAATGTTCCTCTTCCCAAGAATAATTTTTCTCCCCGGCTGGGCTTTGCGTACACCCTTACGCGGAAAATGGTGATTCGTGGTGGCTATGGCATTTTCTGGATCCCGAATTACGTCTCCTTCAGCCTCAACCCGTTGAACGACATGGTCAATGCCGCGGCCACGACCTACACGGGAACTATCGATGGGACGCATCCGGCCAACACCATAGCGTTTCCGTTTCCGGCGGGCATCGCCTCACCGCCCGGTCGGAGCCTCGGGCCCGAGGGAACACAACAATTTATGACCCAGGTGGTGCAGTCGATTACCGAAGCGGTTCCGAGCCAATACGTGCCAGCGTACGTTCAGCAATGGAACGTCGATATCGAGCGGGAGGCGCCTCTAGGATTGCTGGTTTCGGCCGCATATGTTGGATCGAAGGGCACTCACCTGCAAAACTACTCCACGCAAGTCAATCAGATTTCCGACGCGCTCCTCACTGAGGCTGCGGCTCAGGTCGACCTTGCCCATCCAAACCCGAGACGAGACGTTGCGATTGTCCAGCCGGTGCCGAATCCGTTTGTCATCAATGGCCAGACTTTGGCATTGGCTGGTGCGACAACCACTGTAGGTCAACTGCTCAGACCCTACCCGCAGTACACAAGCGTTCAAGTCGCGGGACAAGGTTCGTATGACAGCATCTACCATTCTTTTCAACTCGCGGTTCAGAGGCGCTTCTCCGGTGCCGGATCTCTTCTGGCCGCCTATACCAATGCCAAACTGATCAGTACTACCGACACGCTAACTTCGTGGCTGGAAAACAGCGTAGGGGGAATCCAGGATAATTACAATCCGCGCGGAGAACGCTCATTGTCCTCTCAAGATGTTTCGCAGCGTATGGTCGTCAGCTATGTTCTGGACTTGCCGTTCGGCCGCGGCAGGAGATTTCTTGGCAGCCTCACTGGGTATGCCGACAAGATCGTTTCTGGTTGGGGGATCGACGGTGTGACCACCTTCCAGAAGGGATTTCCCTTAGTTTTCACAAACGGCCAAGCGAACGGTACAACTTTGTTCGGCGGAGGCTCGAGGCCGAACGTTGTGCCCGGTTGTCAGGCGAAGGGTTCCAGTAGCGCGCTGTCCAGATTGGGGGACCCTGATAATCCAAACGGGCCGAGATGGTTTAACACGTCCTGTTTCACCCCTCCTCCCGATTTTACTTTCGGAGACGAACCTCGTGTGGATCCGCAGTTACGAGCGCAGGGCATCAACAATTTTGACTTCTCCATATTCAAGAGAACAAGATTTGGAGTTGACGAGCGATTCGGCTTTGAGTTCCGAACTGAATTCTTCAATCTTTTTAACCGAACTCAATTTGCTCCGCCCTCGACCAACTGCTGCGCGTCGAATAACAAAAACTTCGGAGTCGTTTCCAGCACGGCTCCGGGAACAAACCCCAGACTCGTTCAGTTCGCATTAAAGCTGTTTTTCTGAAAAGACGCCGGTTGGAGAGCACAAGTGGGTGTGCCAACGCGTTTCTCAGGTGTCAATCACGCGTTGAGACGGATACGTTTCCTGCTTATTTTTATAGATACGTGCCAGAGTCCACATTTGTACCATCTCCTAAAGAATTTTGCTGGTTCACGAATTGCAGTTTTGACGTGAAAGTCATCTCAGAGTTGTTGTATGGTACCCGCCGCAGGGGCGTGTGAAAGGCCTTCACGCTATCGCAACCGATTGATAGCAGAACTGAGATGCAATCATGAACTCTCCCCCGCATGGACGTGCTTTGGTTTTCCCCCTCTTGCCGCCAGTGGAGCGCGAGCGAGCGGACGCTGGCGAAGGTGCACAGGCTCGACCCCAGACTGACGAGCAGTTAATGGTACGGATACAGGCAAGAGACCCCGACGCCCTGGATCTGTTATTCGGGCGCTATGCCCGGCTCGTGCTCTCCATTGGGCTCCGGATCGTAAAGGATTACGGCGAAGCGGAGGAGATTGTCCAGGAAGTATTCTTTTACGTTTTTCAGAAATCGCGTTTGTTCGATCCGCTAAAAGGGAGCGTAAAGACCTGGATCGTCCAGATGGCGGTCCATCGGGCCCTTGACCGGAAAGCGCATTTGGCCAGGCGTGGATTTTACCTTGGTACAGATCTCGGATCGCTGGGCGATACTCTATTAGGCAAAACCGACCTCGACGAACAGGTTGGCGGTCTGCTGAATCGCGAACTACTCGCAAAGGTTTTCGACCAATTGCCCCCAATGCAGCGCCGGACCCTGGATTTGTTCTACTTTGAAGGACTGGACTTGAGAGAAATCGGTAAGAGAATCAATCAGCCGCTGGGGAATGTCCGTCATCACTTTTATCGTGGCCTCGAACGGTTGAGAAAGAGCGTATTGCTGCAAAAGATCCAACAGAAATAACTGGAACATATGACGGAATACCTGAGACAGGATGAGCACGAGAGATTCAAAGAACTAAGTGCACTTTCGAACTCCGGCACTCTAGGCGCGGGCGAGACCGCGGAATTGAGCAGTCATCTTCAGCTCTGTGCTGCTTGCCGGGAAATCCATGAGCAGTATCGTTTGTTGGCCCGGGAAGGTATCCCTGTGCTGGCGGCCGCATTCAGTGAAGAAGAAGAGGACTCCTTAACCTGGGACAGTTCCGCGACGCGCAAGAAACTTCTGGCGCGCGTGCGCGCTACCGAACAAGAGAGCCGTCTAGCGAATGAGCGTCCCTCGCGGACTTTTGCGTCTCGGTTTTGGAATCCCGCTGTTCTGAGTAGTCCCAGAATGGTTGGGACAGTCGCGGCTTGCCTTCTGCTAGTAGTCGGAGTCGTTGGTTACCAGCTGGGTGGCTACTTCGAGACTGCAGTACCAAACTCCATTCCCAGCGACGCCGCTCGTGTTACCAGATTGGAGCTAGAGAAAAAGTCAATTGAAACCCAGCTACGAACGGAAGAAGCGAATCGGGCTCAGATTGAGCAGGACCGGTTGCAGAAGAAGGAAGAGCTCGTGAAGGTACGAGCGCGTTTACGCGAATTGGAAAATCACCTGGATGCACTTGAGGCTGCCAAGAAAGAGGCCGCCGAACAGTTGCAGGTCCTTTCACAAACGCATGACCTGGCTAGCGCCAAGCTGCGAGATGCCGAGCACACCTATCAGACCGAAATTGCGACGCTGCGGAGCGAACGGGACAAGGCGCTGGCGCAATCCGACGCGTTGGCATCGAGAATCAACGAACTCACCGTTCTTACTCGGGATCAAGAGCGCCGGCTCAAAGACGATGAGCAATATCTTGCATCAGATCGGGACATCCGCGAGCTAATGGGCGCACGCAAGCTCTACATTGCAGATGTGTTTGACGTTGACAGTGGGAGCCGAACGAAGAAACCCTCGGGCCGAGTCTTCTACACGCAGGGTAAGTCGCTGATCTTTTATGCTTTTGACCTGGATCGTCAGTCCGGCGTCAACACCGCCAGTATTTTCCAGGTGTGGGGTCAAAAGGATACCGCACAGGAAGAACGCGCAAGGCCGATGAGTCTCGGTATTCTTTACATGGACAGCGAATCCAATCGACGGTGGGTCATGCGATTTGATGATCCAAAGCAGCTTGCAGAAATCGATGCGGTTTTCGTGACTGTCGAGCCGCGCGCAGGCAGCCAAAAGCCAAGTAGCAAACCGTTTTTGTACGCCCTCCTTCGCAAAGAAGTGAATCATCCGTAGAGATGGAATAGCGCCGAAGGCAGTCGACAGACCAGTCTTAACAAACTCTGCTCGTTACAACTGATCCGCTTACCCGTTCGATTCTCTCAGAATACGGCTGGTACAAATCCCCTCGCTTTTACGTAATAGTGAACAGCGGGTTGGGGTTCACCGTTGTGTGTTTCGAGGTCGGTTTCAGATCTTGAAGTGTGTTTGCCGGCTAACGCATCGAGGGATGGTCCTTCGACAACTCTGCACGGGGGTGGTGGGGAATGAACTCTTACAGACTCTTTGCGTCGATTCTTGTTGTAGGTATCGTTTTCTCAACCTGCATTTTGGTCCAAGGCCAGTCTACCTATGGATCGATCACAGGTTCGGTAACTGATCCGACGGGAGCTGCCGTAGCCGCCGCGCAGGTCACGTTGACCAACGTAGGTACGTCAGAGAAGCGCACGCAATCGACTGGGGCAGATGGACTGTACTCGTTCGTCAACCTGATTCCGGGGGAATACAAGATCGACGTCGAGAAGCAAGGCTTCAAGCACTTCGCGCGCTCCAACCTGGTAGTACAAGTCAACCAGTCCAGCAAGATCGATGCAACCCTGGCGGTAGGCCAAGTCAGCGAAACGGTGGAAGTCACGGGCGAAACACCTTTGCTCCAGGCCGAGACTTCTTCTCTTGGGCAGGTGGTTGAGCAACGTAAGGCAAACGAGTTGCCACTGAATGGACGCAACATCTACAACCTGACCGCTGTTGCGCCATCGGTGATTCCGCAGGGCAACACCACCGGGACCGTCGTCGGAAAGAATCCTTTTGACTTCGCCAACTACCAGGTCGGTGGATCATTCGCCAATCAAAGCGCGGAATACCTTGATGGGCAGCCGCTCAACATCGGGTACATTAATCTTCCCCTACTAGTTCCAACCCAGGACTCGATCTCCGAATTCAAGGTTCAGTACAACAACCTGGGTCCGGAGTGGGGCAAGTTCGCTGGCGGCGTTATCAATTTGAGCACGAAGTCGGGAACTAATAGCTGGCACGGCTCGGGATACGAATACCTTCGCAACAAGGTGTTCAACGCGAACGAATATTTCCTGAAGCAGTCACAGATTGCAAACGGGCAAAAGAACGAGCCCCCACCCTTTACACAGAACCAGTTCGGCGCCACGATGGGCGGACCCATTATCAAGGACAGGACTTTCATCTTCGGCAGCTATGAGGGATTTCGTCTGCGGCAAGGAACGGTTTTTACGACGACGGTTCCTACCGCTGCTGAACGTGGCGGCAATTTTGCGGACCTGTGTACTACAGGATTCGCAGGGGGCATATGCAACGATACAGACTCAGCCGGCGCACGAATTCATCAACTATACGACCCTCTCAATGTCGATAGGACGGGTACGCCTTGTACTGCTCCGAACGTTCCAGTTGGCTGCAATCCAAGCTACGCTCATCGCACACCGATCCTGAACAACGACCTGACGACGCTTCCCTACTTTCCGAATTCAACCTCTGACTTTTTGCTTTCGAACTTCATCCCGAATCCCACGGGCGGCGGGACGCTTAACAACTTCGTTAAGGCTGCCAGCACCGGTGGCAATATCGACTCATACGTGATTCGCGCCGACCAGACCATCAGCGCACGGCAGCGCATTTTTGGACGCTATTCCTTCTGGAAGCTGGTCAGCCTGGCACAGGATCCTTTTGGCACCGGCTTTTGCAAGGACCGGTGTCAGGAGAACACAAAGAGCCACTCGGCTGCGATTGGTTACAACTTCGCTGTAACCCCGACAACGATCGTAGACGTGAACATCAGCGCCAGCCGCTTTAACTACATTCGCAACCCAATTAATGCGAATTTCAGTTTCACCGATGAAGGCTGGCCCGATGCCTACACGCCTCTCGTACCCCCGATCGAGCGGACGCCGCTTACACCCTGCTTCGGAGTGAGCGATGCCCTGGTCACTTGTAGCCAAGGGCAGAGTGCCATCGCCGACCACAACACCCAGTGGAATTTGTCACCCCAAGTCACCATGATCCGGGGCAAACACAGCTTCAACTTCGGTGCACAGCTGGAGATGGGCTATGACAACTATCTCCAGACAAACACTGGTGGCGGTCTGATCTCTTTTGTCGGAAGCTGGACTTCGGATATCGCTCTCGGAAACGGAAATCCTGGAAACGGTAAGGATTTCGCTGATTTTCTGTTGGGATTTGGCCAGGGCCAAGGCTCTCAATTCGGCAACCAAACTACTGGTTCGCTGGTGATATCCGGTCCAGTCTCTGGAAAGCAGACCTATCGTGCGTTTTACTTCGGCGACAACTGGAAGATCACTCCCAAGCTCACCCTCAATCTTGGCCTGCGCTATGAGCTGCAGGGTCCCTGGTCAGAGCGTTTCGACAGGATGACCTACTTCGACCCCAAAGCCACGAACTCCTCCGTAACCGGCTGTGATGGCACACCCGGGAGTCCATGCATTGGAGACCTCTTCCTGGTCAAGACTGGCGTCAATGACGGCAGAAATAACCTGCCACTTGATAAGAAACAGTTCTTGCCGAGACTTGGCTTTGCGTACGGGCTGAACCAAAAGACCGTGATACGCGGCGGGTACGGCATCTTCTTCATCCCGAACTACGTTTCATTCGGGACTAACCCTTACATCGATCCGGTAAGCAGTTCGACCAATAATTTCTTCGCGAGCAATGACAAGGGGCTGACTCCGTCGGCCACACTCAACGCCAACACTTGTGCACTTACGAGTACTGACGTTCTCACCTGCGCCAACCAGGGTCCATTCGGACAACTGACCAATACTTTGATTCCAGTCCCCGGACGCAGTCCCCAGCCAAACGTGTCCCAGTATGCCGTTAACCAGGGATCGTATTCGGCGACAGGATATACCGAACAAAAATACGGATACCTGCAGCAGTGGAATCTCGATATTCAGCGGGAACTTCCCGGTGGAATCTTCATCGATGCGGCCTATGCAGGCTCGCACGGTGTCCATTTACCCCAGTTCAATACCAACGTTAACCAAATCCCGGATAGCTTTATTCAGCAGGCCGCGACAGAGTTTGCCAACGGCCAGCCGGTCACGATTTCCCAACCTGTCGCTACCTATCCGCTCGCTTGTCCGCTTTGCAATCCAGTCGACAGCCTGCCCGGTGGGCTGGGGCAAGGCGTTCTGACCCAGGGGCAACTCGACCGTCCGTATCCGCAATATGCCGGACTGAATCTGAACGGGCAGGGTTGTTGCGACAGCGTCTATCACTCTCTGCAGCTCACTGGCACCAAGCGCTTCGAGGGAGGCGGAACCTTGCTTGTGGCCTACACCAACGCCAAGCTGATTTCGACGACCGATACGCTAACCTCCTGGCTCGAGGGCGGAGTGACGGGGGGCGTCGGAGGCATTCAGGATTGGAACAATTTTGCGGCCGAGCGATCCTTATCCTCGCAGGATGTTTCGCAGCGCCTGGTGATCAGCTACGTCCTTGACCTGCCGTTTGGTAAGGGCAAGAAATATGCCAATTCCTATTCCGGGTTTGTGAACGGTTTGATTTCCGGCTGGGGGCTCGACGGCGTCACGACCTTTCAGCGCGGGTTCCCGGTCAAGATCAGCTACGGGGCTGGAACACCGCTCTCCGGAGCCGGACTCGGCATCGGTACCTTGCGACCTGATGCTGTGGCGGGTTGTAACACGGGAACTGCGTCAGGGGCTGGACTGCACCATCTGGATGGGTGGTTCAATACTGCATGCTTTGCTCCCCCCGGCCCGTGGTCCTTCGGGAATGAAGCCCGAGTGGATCCCACTCTGCGACAGGATGGGATCAATAACTGGGACCTTGCCGTGTTTAAGAAAACTCACTTCGGTCCTGACGGCAGACTCAATCTCGAATTCCGCGCGGAGTTCTTTGACCTCTTCAATCGTGCACAATTCGGCCCGCCGAATGGTACCTGCTGCACCGCGAACAACGGCAACTTTGGCGTCGTCACCAACACGATCAACAATCCGCGACTCGTGCAGTTCGGGTTAAAGTTCGCGTTCTAAAAATCGGGAGGTTATTGGACGAGGCAGGTGCATCGGCACCTGCCCCGTCTTTATTGCTGGCGCAGCGGTGTCACAGCGGCAAGCTTTTACAGCTTTAAGCGCATCTCGCTGGATGCCACGAATCCGAGACGTTCATACAACGGCCGACCCAGCTCGCTGGCATGCAAATATACCCACTCAAAACCTTGTTCACGACACCATGCAATGATTGTCTGTGTAAGCCGTCGCCCGATTCCGCGGCGACGACACGGAGGTTCGATGTACACGCCGTGAATCCAGGCGCGTCGTGGCGTTGGATCTTGCCGGCCCGGAACCCACGGGACGATTTCAACCGAACCGCAGCCACCTGGCTCAGCAATCCACGCATGCCACCTGCCCTCAGGGATGGCTGCACGAAGGTAAGGTTCTAGGGCTGCGAGCATCCGGTTCACGGCCGTTTCATCGGCATCGTCCATCTCCTCGGCCATGGCTCGCCGATATTCCAACAGCAGCGGCAAGTCTGCCACGGTAGCTCGACGGATTGTGACTCCATCGCCGGTTGATTTCACGGCTGTGTGCTGAGGTCCACTTCGGCACTTAGTCAGCGGCAGCTGAGCTCGGCTGCTGCTTCATCATCTCCTCCATCCCTTTCTTCATCTCTTTGGCTGTGGGTTCTGCCTTGTGGGTACCAACCATCCAGGTGTACCCATCTGGATCGACGACAGTACCGCAGCGATCACCCCAAAACATGTCCATCACTGGGCCTTGTGGCGTTGCGCCGAGCTTGGCGGCCTTGTCAACAACCTTATCCACGTTCTCCACGTAAATGTAGAGGCTAGCCGGAGAGGCGCCCACGCTCTTGGCACTACGTCTTCCCATCTCCGCATTCTCTGGTCCCAGCATGAGGGTTGTGCCCCGCAGGGTGAGTTCGGCATGCATTGGCTTTCCGTCGGGCCCGTTCATGATGCCGCGTTTCGCGAAACCAAAAGCCTTCTGGTAGAAGCTCACCGCTGCCGGAACGTCAGAGACGGTAAGGGCTGCGGAGACGGCGCTGTACTGCTTCCTGTTTAGTGGATCGATCTTTTTCTTTGCCATAACGCTCCTTTTGTGCGGCTGACATTTTAGCGAAAACAAATGAATGCTGCATCCGTGGGCGCAACTGAAAGCACTAGGTCGTAGGCGATCATCCAGAAGGAGTTGCTCGAGAGTGGGCAGGAGGATGTGTTCGCTAGAGTTTCGAGTTCAAAATCTATTTCGAGCCAGTTTTCCCGATCTCTTTGGGGCCTGCAATTCTTGATCTAGATCAATGGCTGCTCCTGTATCGACCGATACCTTTGTCCAGCGCGGCGTTACACCTCCGTTGCCGCTGCCTGGTGCTATGAACTGGACACAGGAAATACCGACTAAAACGCACACTGAAAACCTCAACGCGTGGTTCGATTCGATCCATTATCAGAGGCTGTACGGGCATCGGGATGACACGGAGGCGGCCGATTTCATTGACGCCCTGATCAAACGCCTTCGGCCTTGCGCGGCGGCCAGCTTCCTGGATGTGGCCTGCGGAATCGGACGTCATGCGAAATATCTGGCATCCAAAGGATTTCGTGTCACCGGCTTTGATCTAGCTGCCGAGGCCATCAAGACAGCAAAAAAAGCTGAGCGGGCAGGGCTCCGTTTCTTTCAGCACGATATGCGAATGCCATTCGGAGGAAAAAGCTTTGACTACGTGTTCAACTTTTTCACAAGCTTCGGATATTTCGAATGTCCCCATGAGCATTTTGCCGTCGTTCGGAACATGGCAAATTCCCTGACGGCCGGTGGTGCGCTTGTACTTGATTACCTGAACATGTACAGCGCCGAAGCGAATCTCGTACCACACGAGCTCAAACGGATCGAGAACTTCACGTACTACCTGACCCGTTGGTCTGACAGGAATTACATCTTCAAAAAGATCGTGATCGAACCGAGGGACTGTGACGAGCCGCGTGAATACGTGGAACGTGTATCAAAGTTTACTTTGCGCGATTTCCAGCAGATGTTTGCGCGTTGCGGGCTGAGCATTACCGAGGTCTACGGAGATTATGCCCTGAACCCTTATGACATGCTCAATTCGCCTCGATTGATCATGATCGCACACCGCGCCGAGACTTCTCAGGTAGCTGGGTCCACTATGGACAGTCGGGTCTTCGACAGCGCAGGGGCCTCGGAATCATGCAATGTGATATAGCAGCTACTTTCTGCAGAGATCCTTGCGGATACGGCTTAGCGTCTCCGGCGAGATACCGAGGTACGAGGCTAGCATCCATTGGGGGACACGCTGCACGATGGACGGGTACGTCTGGAGGAATGTCAGATAGCGTTCCTCAGCGGAGGCGCTTAGGGAATGGACGATGCGCTGGTCCTTTGCGGCTGCGTGCTTCTGGAGTCCCGTGCGAAAAGCAGCAGCGTACCCGGGAATCGTATCGATGACTCGTTGGTGCGAAGGCACATCGATCAGCAGGAGCTGAGAATCCTCAATTGCCTCAAAGAAGTATTGGGACGGAGTCTTGTTCATGAGACTCACCGCATCTGCGAGCCACCAATTTTCAGGCGCAAACTGCACGATGTGTTCTTTCCCTTTGGCGTCAATCGTGTAGCTTCGCAGGAAGCCCTTTGCCACGAATGCCGCATACGTGACCAGTTCACCGGCTCGTTGCAAGAAGTCTCCGGCGCGAAGGCTCGCCGTCCGAAAGGCAGATTTCAGGAAGTCGAATTCGTCTTCCCTGAAGCTGGCTCTGCTTTCCAGGTACGTCCGCAAAATGGCGAATGTATGTGACAAGTTCGCTCTTAATTACGCTGCGAGGCGGTAGCGTTCATGAAGAACGCACGCGCTGGTCAACGTCATCAAAGTCTGATCATTGGCAACCCGTGCTCCGTCATCCATCGTGTACAAGCTGTCCAGCAAGCCCACCACTTTGTTTCGATCAAAGAAGGGAATCGAGGCGAGAATCGGGCCGCGCAGCGTATCTTGCACAAAAGCATTGAGCCGCTGGTCTGGACTCAAGGTGGCTGGGGGGCTCAGAAATGGATGTTTCTGCCGGCGATACACCGTATCGGTAATCACGTCACGCGCCGCTTCCCGGAGCACGTATTTCTCAGTCATGCCCCGGACCTTTTGATTGACGGGCTGAGAGCGGATGACTTCGACGACGTGATGATCGAGAAACGGCACGCGCCCTTCAACAGAGTGGGCCATTTCCATGCGATCCCCGAGCATCGTGAGGATGTAACCGGGTAGCGCGGTTTTCGCCCACATGTAAAGCGACTGGTGCAGTGGGTCGCGTCCGGCCAACTGGCCACGGACATCCACCTCACTCAAGAGGGGCTGAAAACCCTCGCGCTTGCCGAACCTGTCAAGAAAGCCTGCGGCAAACAGCGCCCGCATCTTCCAGGCCCGGGCCGAAAAAGCTTCAATCCAGGAGGGAACAAAGCCGAGAAGTTTCTTGACTCGCGCGAGCGGCCCTGACTCGCCGTCGGGCAGTAGCAAGCCTCGCGAGACGGAATTGCGCTGATCCAGTTCCTGAAGAAGACGCGTAACTTCGGCGGGGTCTTGCCCCTCCGCGTTGTAAAGGAGCATGTCGCGACGAAAGTGCGGATAGCCTCCGAGAATTTCGTCCGAACCTTCGCCGGTTAAAACGACTTTGTAGCCGGCGTCCCGCACCGCGCGGCTCAATAGATACTTTGCCACACCATGCGCGTTGAAACAGAGCGTCTCGGATTGCGAGATCGCATCAGCGAAGTGGTCTGCCAGATCGTCCTGCCGGATGGGAATTGGGAAAAACTCAGCCCCGGCCTGGGCCGCCATCTCTCGGGCAATTTCTCCTTCGTCGTATTCCGGACGGTCGAAGGTAAGGGTGAAAGCTCGGATCGATCCCGGATGATGTTTCGCTGCCAGGCCGAGGACTGAACATGAATCGAGGCCGCCGCTCAAGTAGCAACCGACGGGAACGTCAGCCCGTAGACGGACGCGCACTGCCTCCTCGAGCGCGTGGCGGAATTCTTCGGCGTAGTCGGCATCGGAACGCCGAGACCCAACGCCGTTGCTCTTGGGATAGTTGAAATCCCAATATCGGTTCACTTGGATGTGCCGGTCGGTGGCGGTCAGGTAGTGGCCGGGCGGCACCTGAAAGACTCCATCATAGAGTGTGCGCATCTGATGGCCGCCGCCTTCGACTGAGTGATAGACGGACTCAGGGTCCCATTTGGCCGGCACGCCAGCGGCAAACAAGGCCTTCACTTCCGACGCCAAGTAGAGCGTCTCTTTGTGAAAGGCATAAAACAGGGGCTTGATGCCGAAACGGTCACGGGCGGCGAAAAGGGTGCGGTTCGTCTCATCCCAAATCACCAGGGCAAATTCACCACGCAGCCGATGGACACATTGTGGCCCCAAATCTTCATACAAATGCAGCGCGATCTCGCTATCGGACCGGGTGCGGAGGCGGTGCCCGGATGCTTCGAGTTCACGCTGGATCGCTTCGTAGCCATAAAACTCTCCATTCACAACAATGCGGGTGTGTCCGTCTTCACTCGCGATGGGCTGGTCCCCGGTTGTGAGATCGATGATGCTGAGGCGCGCGTGTCCCAGGCCCACCCGGCTGTCCTGAGACATCCAGTGACGCTGCCCATCAGGACCGCGATGGTAGAGGCTACTGGTAGCCCGTTGCAAAACTCCGTCGGGTAATGGAAGGGAGCGTGAGAAGAATGCGACAATTCCACACATTGCGAGTTGTACTCCTTAGTCTTGAGTTGCAGCGTCTTGCCCCTTGCTGATGTCTGTTGTCGAGCGGCCTATTTCTCGGCAGGGAACTCACAGAGCATTGCTCCCGGCTACCTTCCTATATGCGATCATTTGTGTCGTGCAAAAAATCAATCGCACCCAGCATTGTTGGCTGGCCCTGTGCCCCGTGGGCGCGCGAAGATATCCGCTACAAGGTCCGGATGGGCCAAATGATTCCAACTGGCATCCGTCGACTGTCCATGTTCACTATTCGAAAGATCGATCGCACTCGTGGCGGATACGTACGGTGAGGGCGCCGGAGGTCGCGACAATCGAGAACCCACAAGTCCCAACAGAACGTGGAGCAGCATGTCGGGCTTGAGAATTCCCGACGCATCACGCAGCATGCCCTGAACTTCCAGGAAGCGACGGCGCACCCACTTGTCGGTTGTTCCGAGCCGCAGCACCCGGTCGAGATACCAGTGCATAACCCTCGTCTTACGGTTGGCTCTTGCTCCCTCGACAGATCGGTACCGTAAATCCGCGCTGGTAGCCAGGATCCAGGGCGATTGGACGATTCGTGCAATCTCCTGTTGGAAGAGGCACCCGAGTTCAGGCGTGGCACCGTTGTCGCACAGCAGGCTATGCAATCTCGCCGCCTCGATTGCTGCGGTTGACATTCCTTGCGCATAAACCGGATTGAAGGCGCAGGCAGCATCTCCCAATACGATCAGCCCCTCGGGCCAATCCTCAAGAAGATGGAGGTGGTGCTGGCGATTCTCGGTGGCACGATAGGTGGAAACCGGAGTCAGCGGCTCAGCGTTGCGCACCACATTGTAGATGCCGGGGTCACGCAAACTTTTCGCGAACTTCAAGAATCCTGCCTCGTCAGTGGGCGGATAGTCGTGGTCGGCGCCCATGAGCGTGACAAGCCAGCGATCATCCTCGATGGGAAACATCAGCCCGCTACGATGGGTGCCGGGCGGTTTCGGATGAAGGATGATGGCCTTCCAATTTGGTGACGGCTGGCCATTGCGCCGGTAGATGCGGCTTGCGTACCCAATATGCGCGTTGATGGTGGTCACTGGAGGCTGTTCGAGTCCAATCTCTGCGAACCACTTTGCGATTGCATTGTGCCGACCCGTGGCGACGACAACTAGATCTCCCCGGGCCTCCTCAAGGGGACCAGTCTCACCGAATTTGCGTTTGCGCGTACGCACTCCGAGGATTCGTCCGTTACCGTTCCGCGACAAACCGACTACACCGGTCGCATCCACAAACTTCACATTTGTCTGGCGCTGGATCCGGCGGCGGATGATCCAATCAAGAAGATCACGGGTCACGGAAAGCGCCTCAAGTCCGGAGCGGAACTTCACTCCCCAACCCTGAGCGGTGAGCCAAGCTATGTCATTCCCAACATCAAGAGGAACAGCTCCATGGGATTCAAGTTCTTCGCGGATACCTGGGAAGAGGGCCTCGACGATCTGCAATCCTCGGGGCAACAAACCGTGTAAATGACGACTATGCGGCACTCCAGGCCTTTGCCTTGTGTCGCCTGTGATCGTATCCCGTTCAAGGATCGTAACTTCTGAGAAATACTCGCCCAGCACCCTTGCTGCGAGCAGGCCCGCCAGGCTGCCTCCGACTACCATCGCTCGGTCAGCTCGAACTGGTGTTGGATTCCTGGATGTCAATTGCTACTCCCAAAGCACCTGTCGCTTAAAAAAGACCGTTCGTGGCCAGTCTCTCGCTGTTCCATGCGCCGTTGCGCTAGTTGACCCCGCGTTGGCTTGCTCGGGCCGGATGAATTGCACTAAAATTTCCATGCCCACGAGGAGTACTGGTATCCAGCAGAGCCAACCTTAGTCGGGGCACTTCCACCAAGTCCTTAGAAACAGGCAAGGGATGGGCAGGAATTTTCCAAATTCCTGCCAAAAGGCGCTATGAAGTTGAAAGCGCAAGGTTTATACGAATTCGACAGGTTTTGTTTGGACCCAACCGAGCAGCGACTCCTATGCGGCGGGGAGCAGGTACAGCTGACGCCAAAGGCGTTTCAGATCCTCTGTGCCCTCATAGAGCACCACGGACGCTTAATAGATAAGGAGGAGCTGATAAAGAAGGTATGGCCGAATAGCTTCGTCGAAGAGGCCAACCTGTCGGTCAATATTTCGTCACTACGGAAGGCGTTGGGTGACACGCCTGACGGACAGAAATTCATACAAACCGTGCCGAAGCGTGGGTACCGCTTCGTCATGCCCATCCGCGAAATCAGCAACCATTCGCAAACGATGGTGCGAACCGTCGGTTCGTCAACGACAAGTTCGTCAGCGGCCGATGCTGCAGAGCAGGGTGCCAAGCCTGTTGCGGAGAGTCGCGCGGGTAAGTCCTTCAATCGGACCGCCTTGGGGATTGGCATTGCGATCCTGCTCGTCTTTGCGATTGTCTATTTCGCGTATTCCCGGTACCAAAAACAACGAACCGGCACAACCGCCTCGCGTCAAGTCCGGAGATTAGCGATTCTTCCTTTCCAGAACGTAAATCGCGATACCAACAGTGACTTCCTTGGGTTCTCATTGGCTGATGCGATCATCGCCAAGCTGGGATATGTGAGCACGCTGACGGTCCGACCTTCTTCGTCCATTCAAAAATATCGCGGTCAAGCTGTCGATCCCCGGAAGGTTGCTGCCGAACTGGATATCGACACGCTGCTGACGGGGACGTTTATTCACGAAGGTGACAACCTTCGGGTCAACGCCCAACTGATCGACATCAAGACCCAGAACATTTTGTGGAGGGACACGCTTGACCTGAAATATGACAAGCTGCTCACGGTCCAGGACACCGTAGCAGGACAAATCATTAAGGGACTCGAGCTTCACCTCACATCGTCGGAAACGGAACGGATGAAACCCGATGCTACCGTCAATGCTGTCGCTTACGAATACTACTTGCGTGGAGTAGACCTTTATTCACAGGCTGATTTTGGCAAGGCGATCAAGATGTTTGAGGCATCGGCGGGAATGGACCCTAACTATGCTCTCACCTGGGCACATCTTGGCACAGCGTACACGGCGGACGCTTCGTTTGGTCTTGGTGGCCGGGACCGCTACCTCAAAGCTCAAGCTGCGTTCTTGAGAGCGCTGTCCCTCCAGCCAGCGCAGATCGAAGCGAAAATCTACATGGCCAATCTGTTGACCGATACAGGGAAAGTCGAGCAAGCTGTGCCCCTGCTCAGGGATGCCCTGAAAGCAAACCCTAACTACCCCGAAACGCATTGGGAATTAGGTTACGCCTATCGCTTTGCAGGAATGTTGCGGGAGTCGGTCGAAGAATGCGCGCGGGCTCGTGCCCTCGACCCGGGAGTCAAACTCAACACTTCCGCTATGAATGCTTATCTTTATCTTGGACAACATGACAAATTCTTGGACAGTGTTCCGAAGAACAGCAACGCGGCGTTCAACATTTTTTATCGCGGCTTCGGCGAATACTACAAACACGACTATCAGGCTGCAGCACAGGATTTTGATCGGGCATTCGAGCTGGATCCTTCTCTGTTGCAGGCGGGTGTTGGAAAGGCTTTGAGCTACGGCATCAACCACGAAAAGTCGAGAGGAATTGAGATCTTGCGTGAGATGCAGAGAAAAATCGAGGCCCGAGATGTTGGAGATCCAGAAGCCAGCTACAAGATTGCTCAAGCATATGCCGAATTGGGAGACAAGCCCTCCGCGTTGCGTGTTCTTGAGCGGAGCATCAATAATGGTTTCTTCCCGTATTCTTACCTGGCTTCTGATCCCTTGCTCGACCGCTTACGCCAAGAGCCCAAGTTCGCAGACCTCATGCAGACAGCACGCCAGCGCCATGAAGCATTCAAGCACACCTTCTTTCATAACGACTAACCACTTGCAAGCGCGCGAACTGTTTCGGATTCGTACTCACTGACCTAAAGAACCTGCCAGGAAATAATTCTCGAAGCCCTGGAGCTCTCCGAGGTGACACCTTCCGTTTGTTCCTATTAATGTTTCAGACTCTCGGTGCTCTCAAAGTCGTCGCTTCCTGGGTTTCTTATCTGTTAGTCCGGTGTGCTCGGGCACAGCGGTGCTCTTTCGGCCAGTCTTTGCGTTCTTATCAATTCGCAGTTTCCACGCCGTTTGGAGTGCACCCGCCAGCACATCCTTACTCGCTGTCCCCAGGCGAATGTGCGTGTGTCCCATCTTTCCCCAGCCGCCAGGAATCGGCAGGAAAGTCTCGGGCGCTTCTTCCACAAACGCGGCCTGCTGCTCCAGCGTGAGCATAAGATTTCCGTAGCCCTCTGCTTGCGACGCCAGCGAGGCAAATTTCCTGCCTCCTACACGAAAAGCCGGCAATCCTGCGTGAGAGTACTCCTCCACCCCCTCCAGGCTCAGTGCAATCTTGCGAAAGTCTGCTGCGGTCATTGGACAACTCCGACATGTCGGACAAAATCACGCAGGCAAGCCCAGGATTTTGGCAAGCGTCCCACCCAGAATCAGGCTCTGCGTGCGCGCGGGAACGTCACAGGCTTCGAACAGTGCCCTATACTGAGCCAATACCTTCTCGATCCCATCGAGGCTCGTATCTGAGCCGAACATTAACTTTACGAAGGCGCTAGGGTCGCCCTCGGGCGACTTTGTTCCCTCCTCCGTACTGGACCACCAGAAGATATTGCGAAACTCGCCGAGCCGGGCGTGCATCTTCGTCAGGGTCGAGCCACTGAGGTCGAAGAACACGTTTGGGTTCCAGCGTGCGACCTCCGCAGCCCACTGATATTCGGGATTACCGCAGTGGGCGCCGACCACGGTAATCTTGGGAAACCGCCGCGCAATCTCCTCAAGATGGAAAGCCCGCATTCGGTAAGATGCTACATCCTCCGGTTCATCAAACTTCTTCCGCAAAACGATTCCTGTGTGGAACAAGACCACCCAGCCATACCGGTTCGCTCGTTCGTAGACCGGCATGTACGAGGGATCCGTGTAAGGTTTTTTCACGAACTCGAGCTCGCCAAGGCCGCGGTAGTTGAGCGTGTGGAGTTCCTCGACCTGCTGTCGGACGTCGGGCGCGTCCAGATCGACAAAGCCAAACGGAACGATTCGCTCCGGATACTGCTTCGCCGCATCAGCGATCAGCTTGCGATTGGGGTATGGGGTGAGCACGCATGCCGTCATGTTCAGCCGTTCACACACTTTCACAAGATCAGCAATGAAATTAGGATTCTTTTCGTCAAAGTGAACGTGTATATCGACAATGCGGGCCGTCCTCTTGTCTGAGTCATCCGCCAGAACGCCGGCGGGACTCACGCCTGCACTGTTCGCTAGGGCCTTACCGGATACGGAGACTGCAGCTGCCGTACCGGCGGTGATCAGGAATTCTCGGCGTGAAAAGTGGTGCATCTGAACGCTCCCCAAGCACGTCCACGAACCGAGGATAACGGGCGATGGATGTGCCGTCAGTGCTTATAGTGGGGTAACTTGACCGTGTCAAGCACGCGTGCAGTTCGGGTGGCATGATTCTTGTGCTCATGTTGAGCCGTCTCGCCTGCCTTGGGGATCGTCAGCCAATTCACAACAGATTGTGGCGCTGGCCTCACGAGGAGTGCGGTCTAACGTTGGCAGTAGCGCAACGTCTAATGCCTCACCGAATCCTGAAAACGGATCAAAATAAGGAGCGATCCACATATGAAACGGCCTGTGCTTGTTGCCGTCACTCTCCTCGCTGCCCTTGGAATGAGTCTTCACGGTGCAGCCCAAACGCAGAACCCGCCTCCGAGTCCTGCGCGCTCTCGCTCGGACGAGATGTTGGACAGGTGGAACGACATCGGGAACAAACTCATCGCAATGGCTCAGGATTTTCCCGAAGACAAGTACGACTTCAAGGTGCAGAAGGACGAGCGCACGTTTGCGCTGAATCTTCTTCACGCTGCCGCATTGGATTTCGTGCTGATACGGAGGATCTCCGGATCAAATCTCGGTCCCGACTTCGGCGAGGGCGATAATCCCACGCGTGGTCTTTTCAAGACCAAAGCCGACGTCGTCAAGTTCGTGCAGGAGGCCGTCGCCGACGGAGCGAAAGTGATTCAACAGCAGGGCGACACGGGGCTGGACAATACGACGAAGTTTTTCGGCAATCGGATGGCCCACAACTCCAACATCTGGATGTTTGCTATAGAGCACAGCGGCGAGCACTATGGCCAGCTTGTGGTCTACTATCGTGCGAACAACCTGGTGCCACCGGACTCGCGGCGATAATCCGGTAATAAGGCCCATCAAAGTTCAAGATTGCAATTCCGGGCTCCCGTATTGTCGGCAGACTAGGAATTATCGACCCAAAGCACGACGTTTCTTCGTGCTCGGAGCGGAGAGCTAGAATGGATTCTCAATCATGGTGAAGCGACCACCAACTCGACGCCGACCCCGCAAAGCCAAACCTGGTACGACGGGACTGGCTCCAGGAGAGTGTCGCCTCGATCAAGCGAGCGGAAGTGCCGCCGCCGTCACCGATGCCATCGAGAAAGCCGGCGGGTGCGTGGTCGGATCGTATAAGGAACCGCTCGGCGGACATCCCTTGTTGCTTTCGGTATTGCCGATTGACAGCGTCGAGCCTACCCCCTTTCAGCGAGACCTGTCGGATACGCATCACAAACGGCTCGCGGACGTGATCAACAAGACCGGGCGCTTTCTCGATCCGATCATCGCGGTTATCGCTGCAAAGGATGGTTTCTGGACACCAAATGGTCGGCATCGGCTGGAAGCGATGCGTCGTCTCGGGGCCAAATCGATAACCGCTCTTGTCGTAGCTGATCGTGAAGTGGCTTGGCAAATTCTGGCCCTCAATACAGAAAAGGCCCACAACCTGAAAGAACGTGCATTAGAAGTGATCCGCATCTACCGCGGCTTGGTCGAAGAAGATGCGAGCCGGCCGGAGCAGCAATTCGTCTTTTACCTTGACGAACCAGCTTTGGTAACGCTCGGCGTTTGCTATGAGCGGGTCCCACGGTTTGGTGGCGGCGTCTATCATTCCATCCTGCGCAGACTTGAAACCTTCACAGATGATCCGCTACGCACTGCCATTCGGGATCACGAGAAACGGGCCACCATGGTGCTCGACCTGGAAGAGAGAGTGGCGGGAGCCGTGAAAAAACTGAAAGAGCGCGGTCTGGTGAGTCCTTATCTCCGCTCATTCGTCGTCGCACGCATCAATCCACTGCGCTGGATCAAAGGCGAGCCTCCTCCACTCGAAGAGGTGTTCAAGACTATGCGCGAGCGAGCGGCAAAATTTAATGTTGAGAAGGTCAAGCCGCAAGATCTGGCAGGGGCGGCAGGACCGCCCGACGAAGAAGCTTGATTGGCTCACACCTCTGCGAAACCCGGCGGACGGTTGACAGCATCGCGGTGGGCGCACAAGACCTGGTCGAGTTCCCAATTCAAGAACACTCGGCCAGGTCAGGTGCCCCTAAATATCTTCCCCCCGTGATCGAGGGGCAATCCTCTAGAAGGTAAATTTGGCAACCAACGCGATACTGCGCGCGTTGCTGGCAAATACTCCCTTGGGATTGTTAAAAATCGGATTCCCAGGAGTCAGATAGTTCAAGTAGCTTGAACTGTTGGGTCCTGTCAGGAACGAAGTAACGTCGTTCACCCCCAGCCCCTGACCAGGATTGCTGCCGGGAATATATTGCGGGTGATTGAGCAGATTGGCGAATTGCGCACCGAAACGGAATCGGAATCGCTCTGTGATGCCGATGTCCTTGTAGGTGCCGAGTGAAAAGTCGTTGGTTGGCTCGGTCGCCAGTGTGTTGCGGCCGACCGTGGCGAGTGCCCCAGGTCCCGCAACGATGTATCGAGCATTGGGATTCTCAGCGGCGTATCCCACAGTGTGCGTATCCAGGCAATCGCTGTCGTCCGGAGCACACGTGTTGGTCGTGAGCAACGGTACGACTCCGCTACCCGTACCGCGCGCTCCAGCAGGGTTGATGATAACCCGATCCCCGGCGGAGTCTCCGTTAAGGTTGGAATCGGTGGCGGACTGAAGGGTCGCCCACTGCGGGGACTCGTAGGTGTAAATCGGACTGAAACTCCAGTTGCCTACGATGTTTTTCATGAACCAGTTGCCGTTCTTGAAGAAAGGCAGGTCATAAACCGCCGCCAGAGTGAAGCGGTGCGTCCGAGACAAGGGCGAGACGGATCTCTCGGCGTCCCAATTCAAAAAGTCTTGCGGACGGCGAGGAGTGAGGCTGGTGGTAAAGAAATCTGCAGTGCTGTTGTCGATGGTGCGGCTGTAAGTGTATGACGCCTGGAACATCAGGCCGTTACGTAAACGCCGCGTGAGTTGTGTTTGCAAGCCGTGATAGATGGAGTAGCCCATAGGAGCGTCTACTACGATGTTCGAGGCGAAGCCGGCGTCCGCATACTCCGGTAAAAACGATCCTGGAGCCTTCAGGTCGGCTAGCGTGGTCGTCATCGCGTCTATTTCAGCTTGTGATGGTGCTTGGAGCAACGTCGGTAAGAACGATGTCGGAGTCACGAGGGATCTGCGGTTGATTCTGCTCTGAACGTCCAAATGGATGCCGCGGGTCCCCACATACCGAATCTCGGCTACGAAGTCCTTTCCGAAGGAATGCTGCACACCCAAGTTCCAGTTGATCGAATAGGGCCACTTGACGTCAGGTGGTATCCAAGCCGAAGTGTTTGCACGTGCGGTGGCCTCGTCGAGTACCTGGATGCCGGAACCGCCACCCGGCAAACCACCACTGGCGAGGAAGCCAGGTGTCTGGCTGCCCAGGTCGACGTCATTCGTTGCGCCGATCTGTGGAGGCACCGCCAGAATGCCAATGTTGTCATATAGAACGTCGTAGGCCATGCCGAACCCCGCGCGAATCGACGTGTTGCCGCTGCTTCCGGGCGAGTAGGCGATACCAATGCGAGGAGCCCAGTTGTTCCTCGGGGCGCGTGGTGCATCGAACAGCAGGCGCTGGTTGACGCTACCCGGCACAAGAATGCTCGGGGTGTTGGACAAGGCATTCAGCGTTTGTTTCGACTCGCTGGTAGAAATCGTGGTGTATTCGTAACGTATTCCCAGATCCAATGTCAGATTCGACCTCAATTTCCAGTTATCGTTCGCATACCAGTAGACTGCCTTCTGGTTTCCGTAGTAGGTCACAGAACCCTGACTGCGCTCGCCGAAGAAATCAGGAGAAAAGTCTTCCAAAAAGAGGCGCGTGGAATTGTACTGATAGTCGCCGCGCTGACGTTGGGTAAAGCTTTGCGGCGAAATGTACCAGCGGTACTCGCCGCCAAACTTGAATGTGTGAGCTCCCTTGGTCCAACTGACGTTATCCACGAATTGATACAGGTTCTGAATGGTGAACTGAGGAGCCTGGGAATCCGGTCCAAGCTGCAGGCCTGCGCCCAAATCATTCAGGACGATGTTCGGGAAGGCATCTAACCCAGAAAATTGAAAGTTTCCGTCAGGCGTATTGTTGTAATAGCGGTTAAAGCCAACCCGGAACTCGTTCAGAACGGATGGGCTGAAGGTATGATATTCACCCAGCGTAAACAGATGCCAACGGTAAGGTTGAACTGTGTAAAACGCAGACAAATTCGCACTCTGATCGACTTTGTCTAGCTTGTTGTATACGTAACGGCCGCGTAGTTGATCACTGGTGGAAATGTTGTAATCCACACTTTGTACAAAGTTCTCGAAGTTTTGCCAGGCTGGCGCTGCGATCGTCACTGCGCCAATAGGAACCGATCCAGCCGCACAGCCGCCGCTGGCTGGAGCGCCCTGGTAGGCGAGACAATCACTCCCCGCCGGCGCGACTGGCACATATTGCTTGAAGACTCCAAAGTTGGCGGAACTGAGATTTGGGTCGGCCCCAATCGCCGCTAATCCATCCGCGGTAGGCGTCAACACTTGACCGCCGGCGGTTGCAGTAAGTGATATGCCCTGGCGCTCGAAGTTGGTAAAGAAAAACAATTTGTTTTTGATAATCGGCCCGCCAAAAGTGCCGCCGTACCGGTTACTGTCAAAACGCGGGTTGGAGGTAAAGCCTTGCAGCACAAAAGAGTTGTCCAACGCGTTTAGATTGCGGTTTCTGAAATATTCGTACAGCGACCCGTGGAAGCTGTTGCTACCGCTCTTGATCGTAGTATTGAACTGCCCTCCCGAAGAGTGTCCAAACTCACTATTGAACTGATTCGAGAGCAGGGTGAAGTTCTCCACCGCGTCGTTAGGAATTGTGATCAGATTTCCCGTAACGGCCTTGTTATTGTTGTCAACGCCCTCGACGGTGAAGTTGTTATTGTACGGGCGTTGGCCACCTACGGACGGTCCTACCCCGATACCCACTCCGCTCGCTTGAGCGACTCCGGGACTCAACAGAGACAAGTTCAGAACGCCGGCGCCGATCCCTCCGGCAGAGGTAATTCCCAAGTCCTGAGAGTAGCGGTCGGTATAAGTGGTCTGGAGTTGCGCTGAGGTTGTGTCAATGGTGGAAGCAACGCCGGAGACCTCGATGGTCTCACTGGTGGCACCGGGGGTCAGGGTGACATTCAGAGTGCCGGTCTGATTAAGCACTATGTCTACCTGCTGGAGAGCCGTCCTAAAACCACGGCTCTTCACGGCGATCTGGTAAGTGCCGACCGGCAAATTTTCGAAACGATATGCACCGGTACCGCCCGTGGTTGTGGTCGTGACCACTCCAGTGTCGATTTTTGTTGCCTCGACGCTCGCGTTCGGGACTACGGCGGAAGAGGAATCAATCACCGTGCCTACGAGGTTGCCACTGATAGCTTGCCCGTATGCCCCGCTCGAACTCATCGCGATCAAAACCAGACAAGACAAACAAAAGGCGGCCGCTTTCATAGCAAATGTGCGTGGATTCATACTTCTTCTCCTCTGACCGAAACCAGCGTTAAGCGAAGAGCATTGGAACCTGATCGGAACGCTGTTATGACTGTTTTGTCTTTATGCGTCACTCTGGGCGGAGTAAAACGCTTTTCTAATAGCCAAACGATGCAACTAACATTCCACAACACGACGTGAAGCAGAGGGCGTGTTAGCTTCGAGTTACGAAACAAATGTGAGAAATGTAGTATTGAAAACTGGACAGTCGGCAATGTATGGCTATGAGTTCTCAGAGGTTGTCAGGCGGAGTTAGTTAGTTCGTAGTAAGGTATTGACGGTAGGGCCATGTTAAAAAGTCCTTCGTATCAACATAACAATGTATAAGTGTTGCGATTTTTCCAGGCCGATGCTAGCGGGCACAGCTGGACACGGCATGACTCGGCAACAGCATAATCAGCGCAAGGCCAGAGACGGCGTCTTTCGACGCCGAACGTGAAATAGAACTTTCACGCAAAACACATTGGACGCTCAACGGGAAACGTACGGTGAGGTCTTCAAGAGACCTGCTGGCGATGGGCCGACTGTCCTCATCGGATCAAGTCGGCCCAGGCGAATTGTTCATATTCCCGATGCGTCGCTGTGAGGACCGGCGCACCGTCTGCTGGCACTAAGCGTCTTCTCCGCACAAGAGGGGAGAGGAACACCATCGTGTTCCAAGCCTTCTACGGCCTAACCTCATAAACAATATTGAACGGCGTCTCCGTCGCCCGGCGGAACCGGCTGAACCCGGCAGCCGTCACAACTTCCCGAATCCGCTTCTCCCCGGCCTGCGCGCCCAGACACAGACCAACTTCCTGCGACCGGGAACAGGGCGTGCATAGCAGCGTCGAGAACGAGTAATACACGCGCCCGACCGGATTCAGATTGTCCGCGAGTCGGTCTTTGGCAAACGGCTCAACGATCATCCAGGTGCCGTCCTTCGCCAGCGATTGCCGGACATGCCTCGCCGTCCCGACCGGATCCCCCATATCATGCAAGCAGTCGAAGACTGCCACGAAGTCGTAGTTGCCTCCCCCGAATTCCTTCGCCTTTGCGACTTCGAACTTTACGCGGCCATTGACACCGGCGCGGCTCGCGGACTCGCGTGCCGCTTCAATCGACTTGTCGTGATAGTCGAATCCGAAAAACTCCGACTTCGGAAACGCTTGCGCCATGATCAGCGTGGAGGCGCCCTTGCCGCAGCCAACGTCGGCCACACGCGCGCCGGACTCGAGCTTACTCCTCACATCGTGAAGCGCGGGAATCCACGAACTCACCAGGTTGGCAACGTATCCCGGACGGAAGAACTTCTCGCATCCGTGAAACACGCCATCGACGTGCTCATGCCAGCCCATGCCGGCCCCTGTGTGGAATGAATCGGCGATGCGGGGAACCGCGGCTAGCGAGCCCAGCGCAAGCTCAAACGCCCCCGGCAAATACGCCGGACTCGCTTCATTCGCCAGCGTGAAGGCCTGCTCTTCGCTCAGGCTGAATTTGTTCGTCGCATCGTCATAGGTGACGTATCCTCCCGCAGCCTGCGAAGAGAGCCATTCGCGCAGGTATCGTTCATCGGTGTCGGTTTTCGCGGCGAGTTGGGCAGAAGTCATGGGCCCTCCTGTCGCCAAGGCCTTGTACAGTCCCAATTTTTCTCCAATTACCACCAGCCCCGCGTGCACGGTCGCACCAAGATCGGTAACGAATTGCCCGATGAACTGATTCAATTTGTCCATGTCGAGGGCGGGAGTTTGTGTTGCACTCATAACAGTCTCCTTAAGGATTTTTTGCGGCCTTCTGCCGCGCAGGGTTCCCTTCGAAATGCAGAGACACTCCGCTTCGACCTGGTAAACGGGGCGAAGCGAATGCAATGCGTGTCGTGCTTAATAGTTCGTGTCAGGCGTGTACGACTTGCACGACACATTCGGATGCCAGTTCACGAATGCGCCGTTCGGATTCTCTTTCCAAGCCCACACATGCAGTGTGTAGAACGCTGGAAGCCCGAAACGGTTGGGAGCCTCGAAGTAGTGAAACCACTGGCCCATCAGTTCCGGTGGGACGCCGTGGTGTGCTTTGTCCCATGGTTCAGCCAGGACAAGGAAGTCCGCTCCGGTCAGCTTCGGTTTCCCGTTTGCGCTAGGCTCATAGATCACGATCTGCGGACGGGTGGGATCGAGCACGCCGGCACCCACAAGCGACATGTTCACGTAATGAAGCCCCATCGCGCCCGCGTCCGGTCCGGTCACACAACCGAACATCAGCTTGTAGCCTTCCCCCTCCGCCACCGACACGTCCTTGAATCGCTCGGTCGCTTCGCGAACTGTTTTGATCAGGGCACCAGCACGCTCGTGTCGCGAGTTCCTGTCCCCCTGATGCTGTGCAAAAGATGTCGCCGCCAGGATTCCCGTCACCAAGAGAGACATTGCGATCGCAGTATTCCGACGTGTCCACATAAGAACCTCCGTTTGCTTCAAAGAAAAATTTCGCGGATGCGATGCAGATCATCCGCACGCGATTGGCGAAATCTCAACCATCCGGGAGCCGGAGGGCAATGGACCAGAAATGAAAGGTTCCTCCCTGACTAAATGGTTGCAAATAATTTACTTATCGCTTGATCTCCCCCACCTGAGCTTCGGCGTTCTCGTGATATATTTGCCGCCAATAGTTCGTGGGGCCGGGGAAATGGGCGACTCAGCATCCGCTACACAGATCACGTCTGACCAATCGCTGGACGACCAGCGGGTGCGCTTCGGCGTCTTTGAGGTCGATTTCCACGCCGGGGAACTCCGCAAGAGCGGATTGAAGATCAAACTTCATGCCCAGCCCCTGGCCGTACTGAAATTCCTTCTGAAGCGGCCAGGCGAGGTCATCACCCGTGAAGAGTTGCAGCAGAACCTTTGGGGAGACAACACCTTCGTCGATTTCGACCACGGGCTCAACAAGACAATCAACAAACTGCGCGAGGCACTGAGCGACAACGCCGGCACTCCCCGCTTCATCGAGACGCTGCCTCGACGCGGGTACCGCTTCATCGCTCCGGTCACCCTGCCGACGCCGGCACCGGAGATGGTTCCCCCGACCATGCGCAATTCGAAGGTGTACTTCAGCGTCGGGGCGGCAGGTGTTCTCGTAGTGTTATTTGCTTTTGGAATTTACTGGTTCGGCTTTCGTAATCGCGGCACGCAACTCCCCCCTTCGGGGAAGGCCATGCTGGCCGTGCTTCCTTTCGAGAATATGAGCGGGGATAGCAATGAAGACTATTTCGCTGATGGCCTGACGGAAGAAATGATCGCGCAGCTTGGCCAGCTACAGCCGACGAACCTCGGAGTAATCGCACGCACCTCGGCCATGCGTTACAAGCACACCAAAGAAAGCGTGTCGCAGATCGGACACGAACTGGGAGTCAACTACCTGCTCGAGGGTAGTGTACGTCTCGCAGGGGAGCGCGTCCGCATCACGGCGCAGTTGATCCAGGCAAAGGACCAGACGCACCTCTGGGCGGAAAGTTACGAGACGCCGCTTACCGACATCCTGAAAGTGCAGCGCGAGATCGCCGAGCGCATCACGCACTCGCTGCGCTTGGAGCTATTGCCCTCGCAAAAGAAAGTCGTCACCGATGCGCACTTCGATCCCGAGGCATACCGCAAATATCTTCTCGGGTTGAACGAGTCCCGCAAGGGAACGCGCGAAGGATTTGAAAGAGCCGTCCAGGACTTTCAGGATGCAATCGCGATCGATCCGCAAAACGCCCGCCCCTATGCGGCATTAGCGGAAGCGTACAGCGCGGCGGTCCCATATTACATGGCGCCCCGGGAAGCCAGAGAACCGATCAGGCAAGCCATCCACAAAGCTCTGGAACTTGATCCGAATTTCGCGAGCGCACACGCTACCATGGGAGATGTGGCCTTGCTGTTTGATTGGGATTGGGCGGTGGCAAAGGCGGAGTACGATCGCGCGCTTGAAATCAATCCTAACTTGCCCGAAGCTCATCTCGCGTATGAAATCTATCTGGCGACGCTGGGGCGACACGACGAAGCCATCGCCCACGCCCGGCAGGCCTACCTGTCCGACCCCCTGGCGGTTGAAACCCGTACCTGGACACTCTGGGTGAACTACTTCTCGGGGCATCTGCAGGAGACTGTCGACGAGGCCAAGCGAACGTTGGAGTTGGAACCGCAGGCGGCTCTTCCGTACGCATTGCTCGCGCTCGCCTCTGCCGACCTGGGTCAGAAAGATGAAGCCGTGCGGGCAGCCCAAAATGCGCTTCGCCTCGGCGGCGACAGCGGCAGCGTGATGGTGACGGCCGCTTCCGCGTTAGTGCGCGCGGGGGAGGCGGTTCGCGGGCGGCAGGCGCTCAAGCAGGCGCTCGCAATAGAAAGGAAACGATACGTTTGCAACTTTCTCATCGCCGGCGTCTATATCGGCCTCAGGGAAAACGAACACGCCTACGAGTCTTTGGAGAAGGCCTTCCGCCAGCGCTCGACTTGACTGGTATGGATCGGGGTGGATCCCCGAATGAATCCGCTGCGGAAAGAGCCGCGCTTTCAGGAGATGGTGCGTCGCGTCGGGCTGCCCGGCTGACGCAAGCCCGTCGTCTCAAAGTCATTGTGGCGAGCCTCTCCACTCCTCCCAGGAAGCTCCAGCGGCTTGTCGTTCTCCTGCGCTCTGGGATTTTCACTTATCCTCGCGCTGTGTACGCAGAGTCCAGCTAAGACGTTCGCGCTAGCCCATCGCGTTTTTTAGAACCCGGCGCCGATCCGCGCTCAATCCCTGGAGTCGCCTCTTACTCGGTAGTGCAATCATTAGGCTTGAAACCTTCTCCATCTGTCGGGAATTCGGCGGCAACGCCAGCATGGGGGTATGAAGTTTGTCCTCTCCCTTCTGCTGGTGGTATGCATTTCCTCGTCTGTGGCATTTGCTGGCATCACTACAGCTCGCGTGCCGAACGGCACAGTCCACACCGCCTATTCTGCGATTATTTCGGTGAGCGGTGGCTGCACTCCTTACAAGTGGGCAATTGTATCGGGAGCGCTCCCTGCCGGGGTTAGCGCGAAAGTGTCGACCGCAACGACCTCGCTCAACCTGACCAGAACGCCGACCACAGCGGCGACCTACACCTTCGCGGTGAAG
>Ga0075434_100000313_pt1 | contig 34667 bp, 29 predicted proteins | sample RhiMethybrSRZTD3_FD_75298 | JGI IMG/M metagenome (GOLD analysis project Ga0075434, IMG submission 75298) | Populus rhizosphere microbial communities from Tennessee, USA - Rhizosphere MetaG P. TD hybrid SRZTD3 | ecosystem: Host-associated > Plants > Roots > Rhizosphere > Soil | place: USA...
GAGGAGGATGCCCGGCTGGGGGAGGAGATCCGCGGGCTGAGCGACCGTCGCGCCGAACTCGCCGTCAAGCGCGAGGACACCATCCGCGTCCTCGCCGAGGCGCGCGAGCGCTTCGCGACCCTGGATCAGCAGGTGCGGAGCCTCGATGCCGACCTCGAGGCGCGGCGGGCCGAGCTGGGAGTCCGCCGCTCCGCCGTCGAGGCCCTGCGCCTCGAGCAGATCCGGACGGCGGGTGACCGCGCCGAGCTGACGCGCTATGCGGGCGAGCTGCGCGAGCGCGTGGCGCAGCTGGACCGGCGGCGCGAACGCCTGGAAGGCGAGACCGCGGCGGCCCGCACCGAGGCGGACGCGCTGGCCGCAGCGCGGCGGCGTCTCGAGACGAGCTTCGAGCAGACGGGCGTGCAGCTCTCGCTGCTCTCCGGTGAGCGCGAGCAGGTGGAGCAGGAGCTGGGGAGGCAGGAAGCGCTGCGGGCCCAGGTGCAGGAGGCGCTGGGCACGCTGCGCGTCGTCATCGCCGCCAAGGAATCGGCGCGGGAGGCGCTCAGCCGTCTGGAGCGAGAGCGCGAAGGCTACGGCGCGGGCGTGCGATCTCTCTTCTCCCCGCACGCGGCGGCGGCGGTGACGGGCGTGGTGGGGACGGTGGCCGATCTCCTGGACGTGCCGCCCGGCCTCGAGCCAGCCGTGGAAGCCGTGCTCGGGGACCGTCTCCAGTGGGTAATCGTGGAGCGCTTCGAGCACGCGCGCGGGGCGCTGGCGTATCTCGAGCGCGAGGGGGGCGGGGCGGCCACGCTGGTGTCCCTCGAGACCATCGTCTCGAGCAATCACCGAGAAACGCCCGCCGAGGATCCCGAGATCACCTGGGCGGATCGACTCGTGGGCGGTCCCCGAGCGGAGCTCGTGCAGCATCTCCTTGGGCATGTCGGCGTCGTCGCGCATCTCGATGTGGCGGAGCGGCTCTGGAGGCGACCGGGCTTCCCGGTGACCTATGTCACGCGGGCGGGCGAGGTGTTGTCGCCGTCGGGCGCGCTCACGGGAGGCCGGAGGCAGAACGAGCGGCAGGCCAACGATCACTCGCTGCTCGGCCGGAAGCGCGCCCTCCGACAGCTCTCCGAGGAGCTGGGTGACCTCGCCCTGCAGGCGGAGGAGCAGCAGCACCGTCTGCACGCCCTCGAGCGCGAGGTGGAGTCGCTGCGGGGACGCCAGGAGGTGCTGCAGGTCTCCGTGCACGCCCAGGAAACGGCGCGGCTCACCGGCGAGAAGGACCTCGAAGCGGCGCGGCGCGAAGCCGAACGCGTGCTCCGCCACCTCGACACGCTCGAGGTCGAGAGACGGCAGCTCGCGGGAGAATCGGCGACGGCGCAGCAGGAGCTGGGTGCCCTCGAGGATCGGATGGCCCAGGTCGCCGCGCGCGAAGGCGAGATCGAGCGCGACATGAGTGATCTTCGCGCCGGCCTCGAGGCCGACCAGGCTGAGGAGGCGTCCATCGTGGCGCGGGCCACGGCCTGCCGCGTGGATCTCGCCACCGTGCTCGAGCGGGTGGAGGCCCTCGGCCGCGAAATCGACAGCCTGAGCGAGATCGGAGTCGAGTGCGGGCTGCGCCTCGAGGAAGCCTCGAATCGCCGAGCCCAGCTCCTGGAGCGTCGGGAGGATTTGAGCCGCGAGCAGGCCCTCACCGACGAGCGTGCCCGGGAGGCGAGCGCCGAGCGCGATCGCAAGGAGCGCGACGTGGCTGTGCTGGCGGAAGAGCACGGACGCCGCCTCGACGAGCGACAGGCCATGGAGAACGAGATGCGCGAGGCCCACCGCAGCCTGGACGGCCTCGTCTCGCGCATCCACGAGCTGGACCTCAAGGAGACGGAAGGCCGCGTGCGGCGCGAGGAGCTGCTCCAGGAGGCGGGGCGCCGGCACGCCGTGGATGGAGCCGACACCTTGCTCGCCGCCCACGACTTCGCCCGCGATCTGGAGGCGGTGCGCCTCCGTCATGGGGAGCTGGGGGAGAAGCTCGAGAGCATGGGCCCCGTCAACCTCGTCGCGGACGACGAGTACCGCGAGCTGCAGGAGCGGCTCGAGTTCCTCCGCAGCCAGCATGACGATCTCGTCCAGTCCATGAAGGACCTCGATCGGGCGCTGCGAGGCATGACGCGGACGGCGCAGGAGCGCTTCCAGGAAGCCTTCGAGGAGATCAATCGGCACTTCTCCGGCATCTTCCAACGGCTCTTCGAAGGCGGACGGGCCGAGCTTCGCATGGTACCGCCCGAGGAAGGCGAGGACGATCCGCTGGAGCTGGGCGTGGAGCTCATGGCGCAGCCTCGCGGCAAGCGGCTCCAGGCCGTCACCCTGATGTCCGGCGGGGAGCGCGCGCTGACCGGGCTCGCCCTGCTCTTCGCTATCTTCTACTTCCGCCCGAGCCCCTTCTGCGTGCTCGACGAGGTGGACGCCCCGCTGGACGACGCCAACATCCACCGCTTCATTCGAGTGCTGAGAGAGCTCTGCACCCAGACCCAGTTCATCGTGATCACCCACAACCGCAAGACCATGGAAGCCGCCGACGTGCTGTACGGCGTCACCATGCAGGAGCCCGGCCTCTCCCGCCTCGTTTCCGTCAAGCTGACCGACGCGTAACTACCCTCGCCCTTTGACTTTCCGCCCGCCCAGGGCGTAGACTCCCCGGGAGGCTTCGATGAACTCTCTCGGACTCTACCTGCGCGGGCTGCGCGAGGCAAAGGGGATGTCGCTCGACGACATCTCGCGCTCGACGCGGGTCGGTCGCCGCCACCTGGAGGCCCTCGAGGGAGACATCCCCGGAGAGCTCCCCGCGCCGGTCTTCGTCAAGGGCTTCATCCGAGCCTACTGCGAGTTCCTCGAGTGCCCGCCCGACCATGCGCTCGACCTGTACCGCGAGTCGACGGGCGAGCCGGCGGCCGCCCACGGCCCGATACGTCCACTCTCGTCCACGCGCTCGAGACGCTCGGGTCCCCTCGTCATCAGCATCGTCCTCTTCGTGGCGCTGGGCTTGAGCCTTCTCGCGCTCCGCGTGGGACTGCAATCCTCGCGCAAGAGCTCGAGTCCTCCGCCCGTTGCTCGCGAGGAGATGCAGAAGGTCACTCCCCCGGCAGCGCCGAGCCCCGCCAAGACGCCCGCAGCCGCTCCGGTGGTTCCCGCCGCTCCTCCGGCGACAGCAGCGACATCGGAAGCGACGTCACCCACCACGACGACGAGCGCCCCTCAGGTCGCAGCCTCGACCCCGCCGGCATCGACGTCCGTCAGCACCTCCGCCCCGTCTACGAGTTCGGCGGCCACCGAGGCCAAGTCCGGCAATCACCACCTGGTGGTTCGCGCCATCGAACCGACCTGGCTCCGCGTGCAGGTGGATGATGGGCAGGTGGCTGAGGAGCTGCTGCAGACGGGCGCCGTGAGGGAATGGAGCGCGACCAAGCGCTTCACGCTCACTGTGGGCAACGCCGGCGGCGTGGAGATCGACCTCAACGGCAAGCGCCTGCCTTCGCTCGGAGCAAAGGGGGCCGTGATCCAGCGGCTCGTCCTGCCCCAGGAGCAGCCGGGCTCGGGATCCTGATGGGCTTCTTCAGCGGGTGGGCGGATCGCCTCAAGCAAGGCCTCGAGCGTTCCCGGCAGGCCATCGGGCAGGGGCTCGACGACCTCCTCGCTCTCGGGCGGCCGATCGACGAGGCCATGCTGGAGGAGCTAGAGGAGTTGCTGATCGCCGCCGACCTTGGCGCCGCCGATGCCGTGGAGATCGTGGGCCGCGTCCGGTCCGAGGCCAAGCGCACGGGCGCGCTGACGAGCCAGGACGTGCGCGCGCTGCTCCGACGGCTCCTCGAAGAGGCGCTCGCCGGCTCGGCCGCGCCCCTCGAGCTCACCGCGAAGCCGAGTGTGATGCTCATGCTGGGCGTCAACGGCGCCGGCAAGACCACGAGCACGGGGAAGCTCGCCGCCTCGCTGCGCCGGTCGGGCAAGAGCGTGCTCCTCGCCGCCGCCGACACCTTTCGCGCCGCCGCCGTGGAGCAGCTCGAGGAGTGGGGACGGCGGGCCGAGGTAGACGTGATCCGGCAGGCCACGGGCGCCGATCCCGCCGCGGTGGTCTTCGATGCCGTCAAGGCCGCCACCGCCCGCGGGGTGGACGTGCTTTTGGTAGACACGGCGGGCCGCCTCCACACCAAGTCCAATCTGATGGACGAGCTGATCAAGCTGCGCAAGGTCGTGTCGCGCCAGCTTCCCGGCGCGCCCCATGAGAGCCTGATGGTCCTGGAGGCGCCCACGGGCCAGAATGGCATTCAGCAGGCCAAGCTCTTCCACGAGGCGATCGGGCTCACCGGCCTCGTGCTGACCAAGCTCGACGGCACCGCCAAGGGCGGCATCGTGGTGCGCATCTACCGGGAGCTCGGCGTGCCCATCAAGCTGGTGGGAGTCGGCGAACAGATCGAGGATCTCCAGCCCTTCGACCCGAAGGTCTTCGTGGACGGGCTCGTGCCGTCATGACCGCGGCGTTTCGGGTCGAGGATCTCCGCTGGATGGGCCGCGCGCTCGAGCTTGCCGAGCGAGGGGCTGGGCTGACCTCGCCCAATCCCATGGTGGGAGCGGTGGTCGTGGCCGATGGCCGCGCGGTGGGGGCGGGCTTTCACTCGAGGGCGGGCGGCCCTCACGCGGAGGTCGAAGCGCTGATCCAGGCGGGGGGGCGCGCGCGGGCCGCCACGCTCTACGTGACGCTCGAGCCCTGCAATCATACCGGCCGCACGCCGCCGTGCGCGGATGCGGTGAGGGCGGCCGGCATCCGACGCGTGGTGGCGGCGATGGCTGATCCGAATCCACGGGTGGCCGGCGGCGGCATGGCCGCGCTCTCCGCCGCCGGCATCGAGGTGGTGAACGGATGCCGAGAGCGAGAGGCGCTCAACCTCAATCGCGTCTTCGTGGCCACCTCGCTCCTCGGGCGCCCTCATGTCACCTTCAAGTGGGCGGCCACCATCGATGGCAAGATCGCCGATGGCCGCGGCGTCTCGCGCTGGATCACGGGAACGGGCGCGCGCCTCGAGGCGCACCGGCTGCGCAGCCGCGCCGACGCGGTGGTGGTGGGCATCGGCACCGCCCTGGCCGACGATCCCGCGCTGGACGTACGGCTGGGCCTGGCGTGGCCGCGCGAGCCGTTCCGGGTCGTGGTGGACAGCCGGGCCCGTCTGCCCGTCGACGCGCGCGTGATTCGTGGGAGCGACGGCGCGGCGTGCGTCGAGCGGGCGGTCGTCGCGGTGACCGACGCCGCCGATCCCGAGCGCGTGGCCGCCCTGGAGGCGCGCGGCCTCACCGTGCTTCGCTGCAAGGCGCACGACGGGCGCGTGGACGTGGGCGATCTCCTCGCGCGGCTCGGGGCCCTCGACGCCAGCAGCGTGCTCGTGGAAGGTGGCGGTCAGCTTGCCGGCGCGTTCCTCGAGGCGGGCCTCGTCGACCGCATCGTGGCCTTCGGCGCCCCCGTGCTCCTCGGCGGCAGCGCCGCGCCGGGGCCGGTCGGCGGGTCAGGTCTGTCGCTTCCCGAAAGCATTCGCCTCGAGGAGGTTAGCGTCCGCTCGGTAGGTGACGACTGGGTCATCGAGGGCAGCGTCAGCCGGGGAGCCCGCTGACATGTTCACGGGCATCGTCGAGGAAGCGGGGCGAGTGGTGCGGCGAGACGGATCGAGACTGGTCGTCCGGGCAAGCGTCACACGCGAGGGCATGGAGCTCGGATCGAGCCTCGCCGTCAACGGCGTGTGCCTCACCGCGGTGGAGCTCGACGGCGAGTACGTGGCCTTCGATCTCGGGCCGGAGACGCTGGCCCGGAGCGCGCTCGGCGATCTCGACGCAGGCGATCACGTCAACCTCGAGCGGCCCATGCGGCTCAACGGCTTCGTGGGCGGCCACCTCGTGCTGGGCCACGTGGACGGCGTGGGGCTCGTCACCGCCTACGAGACGGACGGCGAGACGGCGCGCATTCGCTTCGAGTGGCAGGATCCCGCCCTCGCCCCGCTCCTCATCCCCAAGGGCTCGGTGGCCGTGGACGGCGTGAGCCTCACCGTGGCCGCGCTCGATGACCGGGCTTTCGAGGTCATGGTCATCCCGCATACACTGGAGCGCACCACGCTGGGGAGCCTCAAGCCGGGCCGGCGGGTGAACCTGGAGATGGACGTGATCGGCAAGTACGTGCTGCGATCGCTCAAGGTGAGAGAGGAGTCATCGTGACGACCCAGGGGCGGCGGGAGTTCGCGAAGATCGAGCAGGCGGTGGAAGAGGTCCGCGCCGGGCGGATCCTCATCGTGGTCGACGACGAGGATCGCGAGAACGAGGGCGACTTCCTCATGGCGGCGGACAAGGCTACCCCGGAAGCGGTGAACTTCATGATCGTGCACGGTCGCGGCCTCATGTGCATGCCCATGCTCCCCGACCGCCTCGACGAGCTGCAGATCCCCATGATGGTCAACGACAACACGGCGCCCCTCGGCACCGCCTTCACGGTGAGCGTGGATGCCCGGCGCGGGGTGACCACGGGCATCTCCGCCTACGATCGCGCGGTGACCATCCGCACCCTCGTCAATCCGCTCTCGCGTCCGGACGACCTCACCCGTCCCGGACACATCTTTCCCCTCCGCGCCATGCCGGGGGGCGTCCTGCGCCGGGCCGGGCACACGGAGGCGGCCATCGACCTGGCGCGTCTCGCCGGCTGCACGCCGGCCGGGGTGATCTGCGAGGTGCTCAACGACGAGGGAGGCATGGCGCGCGTGCCCGATCTCCTCGCCATCGCGGAGCGCCACGGGCTCCTCTGCATCACCATCAAGGACCTGATCGAGTACCGCATCCACCAGGAGAAGCTCGTGCGGCGGGCGGCGACCACCCAGCTCCCCACCGACTACGGCGACTTCACCTGCATCGCCTACGAGACCACGGTGGACGATCGTCTCCCCGTGGCCCTCGTCAAGGGCGACGTGCGCACCGACGAGCCCGTGCTCGTGAGGGTGCACTCGGAGTGCCTCACCGGCGACGTGTTCGGCTCGCGCCGGTGCGACTGCGGCCCGCAGCTCCACAAGGCGCTCGCCATCATCGAGCGCGAAGGCCGCGGCGTCCTCGTGTACATGCGCCAGGAAGGCCGCGGCATCGGGCTCATCAACAAGCTCCGCGCCTACGAGATCCAGGACGACGGCAAGGACACCGTGGAGGCCAATCAGGCCCTCGGCTTCCAGGCCGACCTGCGCCACTACGGCATCGGGGCCCAGATCCTCGTCGACCTCGGGGCCAGGCGGCTGCGCATCCTCACCAACAATCCGAAGAAGATCGTCGGCATCGAGGGCTACGGGCTCCAGGTGGTCGAGCGGGTCCCCATCGAGGTGCCGGCCACGGAGACCAATCGCCGCTATCTCATGACCAAGCGGCAGAAGATGGGCCACCTCTTCTCCTCGCTGCCCGACTGACATGGCCGGCCGCGCTCCCGACGGCGTCAGGATCAGCGGGGATCGGGCCCTCGGCCGCTTCGCCGTGGTGGCCGCCCGCTTCAACGAGCCCATCTCCAAGAAGCTCGCCGACGGGGCGGTGGCCGCGCTCGAGGCGGGCGGCGTGCCCGGTGCGCAGATCGAGACCCACTGGGTGCCGGGCTCCTTCGAGCTGCCCCAGGCTGCCCTCGCCCTCGCCCGCACTGGACGCTACGCGGGCATCGTCGGAGTGGGCGTGGTGATCCGCGGCGAGACCCCGCACTTCGACTTCGTGGCGGGCGAAGCGGCGCGCGGTCTCTCCTCGGTGGCGCTCCGCACGGGGGTGCCCGTGAGCTTCGGCGTGATCACCGCGCTGACGGAAGCGCAGGCGTGGGAGCGGGCGGGAGGCGCAGTGGGCCACCGCGGAGAGGAGGCCGCGCGCGCGGCGCTGGAGATGGCGGTGTGGAAGCGAGAGCTCCGATCGCGGCCGCGCACCCGTCGGTCCCCTCGACGTCGATCCTGATGGGCAAGCGCCGCAAGGCCCGTGAGCTCGCCCTCCAGCTCCTGTACCAGCTGGACGTGCAGGACGAGGGCTCGCCCGTTCCCCACTTCGACGAATTCTGGTCGCGGCACCCCGTGGACGTCGAGGTGCGCGAGTTCACCGAGGGGCTGGTGCGCGGCACCAAGCTCCACGAGGGCAAGATCGACGAGCTGATCTCCCAGTACACGGAGCACTGGGAGATCGAGCGCATGGCCGTGGTCGACCGCAACATCCTGCGCCAGGGGATCTTCGAGCTCCTATGGGGCGCCGACGTGCCGCCCAAGGTCGCCATCAACGAGGCGCTGGAGGTGGCCAAGAAGTTCAGCACCCACGAGTCGAGCCGCTTCCTCAACGGCGTCCTCGATCGCATCCACAAAGAGCTGCGCCCCGCCGGCTGAGGCCCTCGTGCGCTACGCCGTCCTCTCCGACGTGCACGGCAATCTCGAGGCCCTGTCCGCCGTCCTCGGCGACGCGGCGGGTCAGGGGGCCCTCGGCGTGCTCTGCCTGGGCGACGTGGTCGGCTACGGCGCCGACCCCATCGCGTGCGTGGAGCTCCTGGGCGAGCGGGCCGCCCGCATCGTGGCGGGCAATCACGAGCACGGCGCCCTCGGCAAGCTCGATCTGCGGTGGTTCAACAGCGCGGCGCGCGCGGCCGCCCTCTGGACGCGCGATCAGCTCGGGGCCGACCACACGGACTATCTCTCCAGCCTCGGCCTGCGCGCGACGATCGGGGAGGCGACCTGCGTGCACGCGAGCCCGCGCCGGCCCGAGGAGTGGGACTACCTCCTCTCCGACGAGGACGGCTTCCGCGCCTTCGGCGACTTCGAGACGCGCGTGTGCTTCGTGGGCCACTCCCACCGTCCCGCCGTCTGGTCGCTGGGCTCGGCTGGACCCGATCACGAAGATCTCGCCGGCCCGCGCTATCACGACCGCCGGGTCAGCTTCCACGACGGGCGGCGCTACATCGTCAACGTGGGAAGCGTGGGCCAGCCGCGCGATCGCGATCCCCGCGCCGCCTACGTGCTGTGGGACGAGGAGGAGCGGCGGGTGACGCTGCGGCGAGTCGACTACGATCACAAGGCGGCGGCGGCGAGGATCCTCGCCGCCGGCCTGCCCCGCGTCCTCGCCGAGCGGCTCGCCCTCGGAGCCTAGCCCGCTGGCCGTCCTCCGGAAGGGGTGGACGCGCTGGCTCACGCTCGTGCTCTCGGGCGTGGCGGGCGCTCTCTCCTTTCCCACCACCGACTGGCATCTTCTCGCCTGGCTCTGGCTCGTGCCCGCCCTCTGCGGTGCGCTCTGGCGAAGCCCCCGCGGAGCGCTGGGAGACGGCTGGCTCGCCGGCACGGTGTTCTTCGTGGTGCTCCTCCGCTGGCTCGACTTCACCTTCGAGAACTACAGCTCGATTCCCTGGCCGGTGACGTGGCTGCCCATCACGGCTCTCGCCGCGTATTGCGGCCTCTACCTGGGGGTGGTGGCGAGCGTGATCGCGCTGCTCCGTCCCCGCCTCGGCGCGGGCGGGGCCCTCGCCACCGCGCCCGTCCTCTGGGTCGCGGGCGAGTGGATCCGCGGGTGGCTCATGGGCGGCTTCCCCTGGGGGCTGCTCGGCTACTCCCAGCATTCCGCGCTTCCTGTGATCCAGATCGCGGAGCTCGGCGGCGTCTACGCCGTCTCCTTCCTGCTCGTGGCGGTGAACGCGGCCATCGCGGGGCTGTGCGTTCTCGGGCCACGACGCGCGATGCCCGGCGCCCTCGCGGCGGCGGCGCTGCTCGTGCTCTCCCTCGGTTTCGGGTGGCGCACCCTCGCGCGCGAGTTCGGACCGGAGGCGCGCGCGTCTCGCTCCATCCAGATCTCCGTCATCCAGCCGGTGATCGAGCAGGAGCAGAAGTGGGATCCCGCGCATCAGGCGGAGATCCTCGGCGTCTACGAGCGCCTCACGCGCCAGGCAGCCCAGAGCCGGCCCGCCGCCGTGTTCTGGCCGGAGACGGCGGCGCCCATCTTCCTCCGCGGCGACCCCGTGCTGCTGAGCCGGCTCGTCGCCCTCGTCCGGGAGACCGGCGTCCCCATCCTCGTGGGCTCGGTGGACCGTCTTCCCGGCCCCAACGGCAAGTTCCTGAACAGCGCTTTTCTGCTGGGAGATCAGGGCATTACCGGCAAGTATGATAAGATTCAGCTCGTGCCATTCGGCGAGTACATACCGCTCGCCGGCGTCATCGGCTTCATCAGGCAGTGGGCGGAGTTCATCTCGGATTTCGCACCCGGCAGCACCCAGACGGTGTTCAGGCTCGACGGAGCGTCTTTCGGCACGGTGATCTGCTACGAAGTGATCTTCGCCGACCTGTTCCGGGGCTTCGCGGGTGGAGGCGCGAGCTTCATGGCCAACATCACCAACGACGCGTGGTTCGGGCGCACGAGCGGGCCCTGGCAGCACCTGGGCACGCTGCCCCTCCGCGCCGTGGAGAACCGCATCGCCATTGCACGGGCCGCCAACACGGGCGTGTCCGCCCTCATCGCCCCCGACGGGCGCGTGAGCCCGACCCTCCCGCTCTTCCAGCGCGGCTTCCTCACCCTGTCCGTGCCCCTGCGCTCGCGCACCACGCTCTACACGCGCTTCGGCAACTGGCTCGTCTACCTGTGTGTCGCCCTCTCCGCGGCGGCCGGGGTGGTGGCGCTCGCGAGAGGACGCACCGTCGAATGCTAGGGGATCTGAAGCGAAACCTCACCGAGGTCGAGAAGCGGATGCAGGACCTCCGGGGGCATCTTTGACCTCGAGGCCAAGGAGTCGCGCATCGCGGTAATCGACCAGGAGATGTCCGCGCCGAGCTTCTGGGACGACAGCCGCAAGGCCCAGGCCCTCGTGCAGGAGCGGGCGGACCTCGCCCGCACCATCGGCCGCTTCTCCGAGCTCGCGCGCCAGGCCGAGGATCTCCGGGTCCTCTGGGAGATGGCCACGGAGGCGGGGGACGAGAGCGAGACCCCCGGCATCGAGCAGGGTCTGGCCGCCCTCGAGAAGGACCTCGAGGCCTTCTCCGTCAAGATCGTCCTCTCCGGCCCCCAGGACAAGAAGAACGCCATCCTCTCCATCCATCCCGGCGCGGGCGGCACGGAGTCGCAGGACTGGGCCCAGATGCTCACGCGCATGTATCTGCGATGGGCGGAGCGCGCGGGGTTCAAGGCCGAGGTGGTGGATCTCCTCCCGGGGGAGGAGGCGGGCATCAAGTCCGCCACCATCGAGATCACCGGCGAGTACGCCTACGGCTATCTCAAGAGCGAGATCGGGGTGCACCGGCTGATCCGCATCTCGCCCTTCGACGCCTCCAAGCGCCGTCACACCTCGTTCGCTTCGGTGGCGGTGATCCCCGAGGTGGAGGACGTGGAGGTGGTGGTGAGGGACGAGGAGCTCCGCATCGACGTGTACCGCTCCTCCGGTCCGGGCGGGCAGGGGGTGAACACCGCCGATTCCGCCGTGCGCATCACGCATCTTCCCAGCGGGATCGTGGTCGCCTGCCAGAACGAGCGGTCGCAGCTTCGGAACCGCGACACCGCCATGCGCATCCTCAAGTCGCGCCTCTACCAGATCTACGAGAAGAAGCAGCGAGAGGAGCTCGCCGAGCTCACCGGCGAGAAGAAGGAGATCGCCTTCGGCAGCCAGATCCGCACCTACACCTTCCATCCCTACCAGATCATCAAGGACCATCGCACGGGGGTGGAGGTGGGCAACGTGGACGCCGTGATGGATGGCGAGATCGACGCCTTCATCGAGGCGTTCCTCGCCTCCGGGAAGTCCTCCTAGTGGCCGCGCCCACTCCGCCGGGCCCGCCGCCGGAGACCAACGAGCTCATCCGGCGGCGGCTCGAGAAGCTGGAGGCGCTGCGGGCGAGCGGCGTCGATCCCTTCGGGCGGCGCTTCGCCTTCACCCACTGGAGCGGCGACCTCGCCCGTCGCTATCGCGAAGCGGGAGAGGACGAGCTCAAGCAGCTCGCGCCGGTGACGATGGCGGGGCGGATCGTCGCGCTCCGGCACCACGGCAAGACGTGCTTCGCCCACCTCCGGGATCAGACGGGCCAGATCCAGCTCTACGCGCGCCAGGATGCCCTGGGCGATCGCTACGCGGCCTTCGTCGATCTCGACGTGGGGGATTTCATCGGTGTCACCGGCGAGCTCTTCCGCACCCGCACGGGTGAGCTCACGGTGGCCGTGCGCGAGTTCGCCTTCCTCGCCAAGTCCATCCGCCCCTTGCCCGAGAAGTGGCACGGCCTCAAGGACGTGGAGACGCGCTACCGCCGCCGCTACGTGGATCTCGTCATGAGCCCGCAGGTGCGCGAGGCCTTCGTGGTCAAGAGCCGGCTCATCCGCGAGCTGCGCGCCTTCCTCGACGCGCGGGGCTTCCTCGAGGTGGAGACGCCGATGATGCAGCCCATCCCCGGGGGGGCTGCGGCCAAGCCGTTCGTGACCCACCACAACGCGCTCGACATGCCGCTCTATCTCCGGATCGCCCCCGAGCTCTATCTCAAGCGCCTGGTCGTGGGCGGGCTCGACCGCGTCTACGAGATCAACCGGAACTTCCGCAACGAGGGGATCTCGACCCAGCACAACCCCGAGTTCACCATGCTGGAGTTCTATCAGGCCTACGCGGACTACGAAGATCTCATGGCCCTGACCGAGGAGATGTTCGGGCATCTCGCCCGCGAGATCCTCGGCAAGACCACCCTTGGCTATCAGGGCGCGGACATCGACCTCGCCGGCCCATGGCCGCGCCGCCCCTTCTTCGAGGCGCTCTCCGCCGCCGCGGGGATCAGCGTGGGGCCCGACACCGACGAGGCCAAGCTCGAGGCGGCGGCGGTGGCCGCGGGCGTGCCCGCGCCCAAGCCGGGCGGGGGCGCGGTCGCCCTCTGGAAGGACATCTTCGACACGCTGGTCGAGCCGACGCTGATCCAGCCGACCTTCGTGACGGACTTCCCCATCGAGCTCTCCCCCCTGTCCAAGCGCAAGGCGAGCGATCCGCGCCTCGTCGACCGTTTCGAGCTCTTCGTCTGCCGCCGCGAGATCGCCAACGCGTACTCCGAGCTCAACGACCCCATCGACCAGCGCCGGCGCTTCGAGGAGCAGGCGCAGGAGCGATTGCGCGGCGACGAGGAGGCGCACTGGATGGACGAGGACTTCGTCCGCGCTCTCGAGTACGGCATGCCGCCCACGGCGGGAGAAGGCATCGGCATCGACCGTCTCGCCATGCTCTTCACCGACTCCGCCTCGATCCGCGACGTGATCCTCTTTCCCCACCTCCGCCTCGAGCGGCGGGCGTCCGATCAGGGCGGAGGCGACGAGGAGGAACCCGAGGGCGCATGAGCGGACGCGGCGCGCCCTTCGAGCTCTTCCTCTCCCTGCGCTACCTGCGGGCGCGCGGGCAGCGGGCGAATCTGTCCCTCTTCGTGTGGATCGGGGTGGGAGGCGTCTTTCTTGGGGTGAGCGCCCTCATCGTGGTTCTCGCGGTGATGACGGGTTTCCAGGACGGCATCAAGGAGCGCATCATCGCCGCCAATCCCCACATCCTCCTCCTCGACTCGGGAGGCAAGGGCGTGGCGGACGGCTCCGAGATCGCCGCCAAGGTGCGCGCGGTCGCCGGGGTGAAATCGGCGACGCCCTTCGTGGTCCAGCAGGCCCTCTTCACCGGACAGGGACGGGGCGCGACGGGCGGCCTCCTCCGCGGTGTCGATCTCGCCTCGCCCTCGGTCCGCAAGGAGCTCGCTTCCGTGCTCAAGAGCGGCAGCCTCGACCCGCTCCTGCGCACCTCGGGAGAGCCCGCGCTCCTCCTCGGGCGTGAGCTGGCCCGCACCCTCGGTCTCGTGCCGGGAGACGTAGTGACGGTGATCTCGCCCCAGGGAGCGATGACGGCGGTGGGGCTCGTGCCCAAGATGCGCCGCTTCGAGGTCGCGGGCTATGTCGAGGTCGGGCTCTACGAGTACGACGCCTCGCTCGCCTACACGTCCCTGGAGGCGGCCGAGGAGTTTGCCGGGCTCGGCGACAAGGTCTCGGGCATCGAGGTGAAGCTCGACGACCCCTTCGACGCGAAGTCGGTGGGGCGGCGCATCATCATGGTCGCCGGCCCTGGACTCTGGGTGAGAGACTGGATGGGGATGAACCGCAACCTCTTCGCCGCGCTCCAGCTTGAGAAGCTCGCCCTCTTCGTCATCGTCACCATCATCGTGCTGGTCGCGGGCTTCGCCATCATCGGGCACCTCGTCCTCCTCGTGGCCGAGAAGCGCAAGGAGATCGGCATCCTGAAGGCCATGGGGGCCAGCGCGGGAAGCATCGGTGGGGTCTTCCTCATCGCGGGCATGCTCATCGGCGTGGTCGGCACGGCGGCAGGCAGCCTCTTCGGGCTCACCCTCATCTGGGTACAGAACACCTACAAGATCATCCACCTCGCGGGCGACGTGTACCAGATCGATCATCTGCCCATGAAGCTCACCTGGGTCGACTTCGGCCTCGTCACGAGCGCGACCCTGATCATCTCCTTCCTCGCCACCCTGTCGCCCGCTCGCCGGGCCGCCCGCCTGGATCCCGTCGAGGTCCTCCGCTATGAGTGATGCCCTCGTGGCGGCGCAGGACCTCGAGAAGGAATATCGGGTGGGCCCGGAGATCGTGAAGGTCCTCCGCGGGGTGAACCTCAGCGTCAATCCCTCGGAGAGCGTGGCTTTGATCGGGGCGTCCGGCGTAGGCAAGTCGACGCTGCTGCATCTCCTGGGCGGGCTCGATCGCCCGACGGCGGGGCAGGTGCTCTTCGCGGGGGAGGATCTCTACGGAAGATCGGAAAGCGCGCTCGCCCGGCTGCGGCGGACCGAGGTCGCGTTCATCTTCCAGTTCTACAACCTGCTCGGCGAGATGACGGCGCTCGAGAACGCCATGATGCCGGCCCTGCTCCAGCGGCTCACCGCCACGGAAGCGCGGGAGCGCGGCACGGCGGCTCTCCAGGAGGTCGGCCTCGCCGACCGGCTCGGGCATCGTCCGGGCGAGCTCTCGGGCGGAGAGCAGCAGCGGGTCGCCATCGCGCGCGCCCTTGTGGCCCAGCCGCGCGTCGTGCTGGCCGACGAGCCGACGGGCAACCTCGATCCCAAGACGAGCGAGGTCATCTGGGATCTCTTCCTCAGGTTGCAGGCGGAGCGCAAGCTCGCTTTCATCATCGCCACTCACAATCACGAGCTGGCCCGCAAGGCCGATCGCGGCTACCGGCTCGTCGAAGGGCGCGCCGTGCCCTGGGCCTGAGCTCGAGTCTCACCGAAGATGGCGGGCCCGGACGCGCCAGGGGCCCAGCCTCTTGTGCCTGACGGCTCAAGCCAACAAAACGGTATGCCGACCGGGGACTTGCAGGTATACTTTGACCAGGTCGTAGAGGGGCAACGGCGGAGCCATTAACCCGAGATAGCGAGGACTCCAAGTGTTCGAGAGATTTACGGAGAGAGCGCGGCGGGTCATCATCCTTGCGCGGGAAGAGGCGGGCCGGTTCCGCCACGATTTCGTTGGCACCGAGCACATCCTCCTGGGCCTCATCCGGGATGGAGAAGGCATCGCCACCGCCGTGCTCCAGCGGCTCGGGCTCAGGCTCGAGACGGTCAAGGCCGAGGTCGAGCGCGCCCTCGCTGGCTTCCCCAAGACCCTGACCTTCGGCGAGGTGCCGTTCACACCGCAGGCCAAGCGCGTCCTCGAGCTCTCCATCGAGGAAGCCCGCCAGCTCGGCCACAACTACATCGGCACCGAGCACTTGCTCCTGGGCCTCATGAAGGAAGGGCAGTCCATCGCCGCCAAGATCCTCGAGTCCCTGGGCGCTCGCCTCGACGAGGTCCGCCAGGAGACCCTCGCTCTCCTCGGCGATCAGTACTACCCGCGGCCCAAGAAGCGCTCGCAGACTCCCGTGCTCGACGAGTTCGCCCGTGACCTGACCCAGCTCGCCCGCGAGGCCAAGCTCGATCCCGTCATCGGCCGCGAGACGGAGATCGAGCGAGTGATCCAGATCCTCGCCCGGCGGACGAAGAACAATCCCGTCCTGATCGGCGAGCCCGGAGTGGGGAAGACGGCCATCGTGGAGGGCCTGGCCCAGCGCATCGTGGGGCACGAAGTCCCCGACGTCCTCGCCCAGAAGCGGCTCCTCCAGCTCGACCTGGGCGCCCTCGTGGCCGGCACCAAGTATCGCGGCCAGTTCGAGGAGCGGCTCAAGGCGGTCATGAAGGAAATCCGCCAGTCGGAGAACGTGGTGCTCTTCCTCGACGAGCTCCACACGCTGATCGGGGCGGGAGCGGCCGAGGGCGCCATCGACGCCTCCAACATGCTCAAGCCCGCGCTCTCCCGCGGCGAGATCCAGACCATCGGCGCCACCACGCTGGACGAGTACCGGAAGTACATCGAGAAGGACGGGGCGCTGGAGCGCCGTTTCCAGCCCGTCATCGTCCGCGCGCCGTCCGTGCTGGAGTCCGTGGAGATCATCAAGGGTCTGCGCCACAAGTACGAGGCGCATCACCGCGTGAAGATCACCGACGAGGCCATCGACGCCGCCGTCAAGCTGGCCGACCGCTACATCACCGACCGCCAGCTCCCCGACAAGGCCATCGACGTCATCGACGAAGCCTCCTCCCGCACCCGCCTCATGGCCCTCACCCCTCCGCCCGAGATCAAGGAGATCGGCAAGGAAGTGGAGCGGGTGGTGCGCGAGAAGGACATGTACCTCGAGGCTCAGGAGTTCGAGAAGGCCGCCTCGCTGCGCGAGAAGGAGAAGCTCCTTCGCGGCCGTGACGAGGAGATGAAGCGCGAGTGGGACAAGCGCAAGGGCAAGGGTCCGCAGACGGTGGGCGAGGAAGACATCGAGTACATCGTCTCCCGCTGGACGGGCATCCCGCTCTCCAAGCTCGAAGAGAAGGAATCCGCCAAGCTCGCGCGCATGGAGGACGCCCTCCACGGCCGCATCATCGGCCAGGAGGACGCGGTGGTCGCGGTCTCCCGCGCCATTCGGCGCTCCCGCGCCGGCCTCAAGGACAGCCGCCGCCCCGTGGGCTCCTTCGTGTTCCTCGGGCCCACCGGCGTGGGCAAGACGGAGCTGGCGCGCGCGCTCGCCGAGTATCTCTTCGGCGACGAGAACGCCCTCATCCGCGTGGACATGTCGGAGTACATGGAGAAGTTCTCCGTCTCCCGTCTCCTCGGCGCCCCTCCCGGCTACGTGGGCTACGAAGAGGGCGGTTTCCTCACCGAGAAGGTGCGTCGCCGTCCGTACTCCGTGGTGCTCTTCGACGAGATCGAGAAGGCGCATCCCGACGTCTTCAACATGCTCCTCCAGGTCCTCGACGACGGCCGCCTCACCGACTCCGTGGGTCACGTGGTGGACTTCAAGAACACCATCCTCATCATGACCTCCAACCTCGGCACCAGCTTCATCGGCAAGCGCACGTCTCCTGGCTTCCTCGCGGAAGGGGAAGAGACCACGCACGATCGGATGAAGGAAAAGGTCCTGGACGAGATGAAGCGCGCCTTCCGGCCGGAATTCATCAACCGGATCGACGACATCATCGTGTTCCACGCGCTCTCGCGCGAGCACATCACGGCCATCGTGCAGCTCATGGTCGCCCGCATCAACACCCAGCTCGCCGACAAGAGCATCCAGCTCGAGCCGACGGGCGCGGCCCTCGATCTTCTCGTCCAGAAGGGCTACGACCCGATCTACGGCGCGCGCCAGCTCCGGCGCACCATCCAGAAGTACGTCGAGGATCCGGTGGCGGAGGCGATCGTGCGCGGGCAGTTCGCAGAGGGGGCGCGCATCGAGGTGGACGTGGAGGGAGGCAACTTCGTCTTCCGCGAGATCCAGGTCGCGGAGCCGCGGCTGGTGCTGGCGGAGCGCTAGGGCGACGCGTCGCCGATCGATTCACGTACGGGTCATGATCCCGAGGGGGAGCTACGCTCTCTCCATTTTTTTTGCCCTGACCCTGACCATCCTCGGGGGCGCGTTCGTGCGCTCCGCTCTCGCCCAGGCTCCCGCCCGCCCGGCCGCTCCCCACGAGATCATCGTCAAGGAGCTCGCCGTGCAGGGCAATCGCCGCGTCCAGGAAGCGGTCATCCTGGGCCGCGTGTCCGCCAAGGTCGGCGGGCCCTTCGTTCCCGCCCGGCTCGCCGACGACATCCGCGCCATCTTCTCCCTGGGCTTCTTCGACGACGTGCAGGCCAAGGTGGAGGACTTCGAGGGCGGGGTGAAGCTCACCTTCGTGGTCACCGAACGCCCCTTCGTGCGTGACCTCAACTTCTCGGGGAACAAGAAGCTCGACGCGGCCACCCTCCAGGAGAAGATCGACATCAAGCTGGGCACGGTGTACAACCCCGTGGAGGTGACGCGGGCCGCCGAGAAGCTCAAGGAAACCTACGAGGAGCAAGGCTACTTCGAGGTGGGCGTCAGCCCCGACGTGGTGAAGCTCCCCGACGGCGACGTGAGCCTCACCTTCAAGATCGCGGAAGGCCGCAAGATGACGATCGACAAGATCATCATCGAGGGGGCGCAGGGGCTGAAGCCCGAGAAGATCAAGGAGATCATGCTCACCCAGGAGAGGGAGTTCTTCATTCTCCGGGGCACCGTGCAGCGCCAGAAGCTCGACCAGGACATCGAGCGCGTCGTCACCTACTACAACGACAACGGCTACATCCAGGCTCGGGTGGAATCCGTCGACCCCCAGATCGACCGCTCCACCGCGCACGTGACCATCCGCATCGTGGTGGCGGAGGGGCCGCAATTCCGGGTGGGCGGCATCGACATCACGGGCAACAAGGTGCTGCCCGTGGAAGAGCTGCGTCGCCGCATCACCCTCAAGCCCGGCGACATCTACTCGCGGACCAAGCTCCAGGACAGCACCAAGGCCATCACGGACGTCTACGGCACCATCGGGCGGGCCGCGGCTGACGTGAATCCCCAGATCGCCCTCGACGTGCCCAACCGCAAGGTCAACGTCACGCTGGAGATCACGGAAGGCCCCGAGGTCTTCGTGGAGCGGATCAACATCACGGGCAACACGCGCAGTCAGGAGAAGATCCTGCGGCGCGAGATCCCCATGGCCGAGGGCGATCTCTTCACCACCCAGAAGCTCCAGCGGGCCAAGCAGAAGCTGACCAACCTGAACTACTTCGAGAAGGTCGACGTCAAGACCACCCCGGGGACGACCAAGGACAAGATCATCGTCAACATCGAGGTCACGGAGAAGCCCACGGGCCTCTTCTCCGTGGGCGGCGGCTACAGCTCCCAGGACGGCGCCATCGGCACCGTGGACCTCTCCCAGAACAACTTCCTCGGGCGCGGCCTCCAGGTAGCCATCCGGCTCCGCGGCGGCGCCAGCATCCAGCAGGGCACCATCGGCATCACCGACCCCTGGTTCCTCGATCGCCCGCTCGCCGCCGGCTTCGATCTCTTCAGCAACCGTCGGGTCAACCAGGACTACACGCAAAGCTCCATTGGCGGTGACTTCCGCTTCGGGGCTCCCCTCGCGGACTACTCCCGCTGGAGCACCGCCTATCGCTTGAGCCAGGAGAACGTGACGGGGGTCGACCCGAACGCGAGCTCCGAGCTCCTCCAGGCCCAGGGCAAGAGCATCCTGTCCATGCTGGGCGGCTCCCTCACCCGCGACACCCGCGACAGTTTGACCGACCCCACCCGCGGGCAGTTCATCATCTTGGGACTCGACTTCGCGGGCATCGGCACCGGCGACAACCGCTTCGTCCGTATCACCACCTCCTTCACGCAGCACAACCCGCTGTGGTTCAATCATCTCCTCAGCTGGCGTCTCTCCTCCGGCTACGAGGTCGGCTGGTCGAAGAATCCTGTCCCGCTCTTCGAGCGCTACTTCCTGGGCGGGCCGAACACCATCCGGAGCTTCAAGGCCCGCGACATCTCGCCGGTGGACAACTCCGGGACGAAGATCGGCGGCAACTTCCAGGTCCTGGGCAACATCGAATACACCGTGCCCTTGCCCTACAACCTGCGCGCCGCCTTGTTCTTCGACGTGGGCAACGTCTACGGTCCCGACCAGAGCGTGAGCCAGCCCGTCGACCTGACCAATCTGAAGTACGCGGTGGGTCCGGGCATCCGATGGAACTCCCCCTTTGGTCCGATCCGGGTAGACTATGGCTTCAATCCTTCTCCCACCGGGAAGGAGAAGGTCGGCAACATCCAGTTCTCGATGGGCGCCGCGTTCTAGCCAGGAGGAGAGAGGAATGATGGGGAGGGTCAAGGTCATCATGGCCGCGCTGACGGTGCTGGCGGCACTGTCGGCTCTCTGGTGGGTGTGGACGCCCGCCGTGGCGCAGCAGCCGGCCGCGCCGGCCGCTCCCGCCGCCACCCGGGTCGGCTATGTCGACCTCCAGCGCATCCTCGCGCGCTCGCAGGCGGGCGTGCAGGCCCGCGAGCAGATCGAGAAGGAAAAGGCGGCGATGCAGAAGCAGGTGGACAGCCAGAAGGTCGACTACGACAAGCTGCGCGACGAGCTCGAGAAGAAGGGTCAGCTCCTCTCCGCCGACGCCCGCCGCGAGAAGCAGGAAGCCCTCGAGCGGAAGACCCGCGACATCCGGCGCCTCCTCGACGACTTGGAGAAGGAGCTGCAGAAGAAGGAGCAGAGCATGGGCCAGAAGATCCTCCGCGACCTCGAGGGGGTCTTCACCAAGGTGGGGAAGGAGAAGGGCTACGCCGTCATCGTCGAGCGCCGGCAGGCCGGCGTGGTGTACGGCGCGCCGGAGGTCGACGTCACGGAGGACGTGATCAAGGCCTTCGACGACGAGATGCGGAAGGCCAAGAAGTAGACCCCGTGGGCGTCTCCTTCACGCTGGGCCAGCTCGCCGAGGCGCTCGGCGCCACCCTCGAAGGAGATCGCCATCGTGTCGTCACCGGTGTCGCCTCCCTCGAGCAGGCGGGGCCGGAGCACGTGTCGTTCCTCGCCGCCGCCAAGTACCTCAAGGCGGCCACGCAGAGCGCGGCGGCGGCCCTCGTCGTCGACCGCGACGTCGCCGGGCTCTCCCAGGCCCTGCTCCGCGTCGACTCCGCCCAGGCCGCCCTCATCCCGCTCCTGCGCCTCTTCCATCCCGAGCCCCCCGTTGCCACCGGCGTGCACGCCACCGCAGTGGTGGACCCGGGGGCCCGGATCGACCCGAGCGCCTCGGTCGGCGCGGGCGCCGTGGTGGAGGCGGGCGCAGTGATCGGGGCGCGCACCCGGGTGGGTGCGCTCTGCTTCGTGGGCGCGGGCGCCGTGCTCGCTGACGACGTGGTGCTCCATCCCCGCGCGGTGGTCCACAGAGGCGTGGTCGTCGGTCACCGGGTGATCGTGCACTCCGGCGCCGTGCTGGGCGCGGACGGCTTCGGCTACGCCTTCGACGGCACCGCCCATCGCAAGATTCCCCAGGTGGGTGGCCTCCGCATCGCCGACGACGTGGAGATCGGTGCCAATACCACCATCGACCGCGCCACCCTGGGTGACACCGTCATCGGGCGCGGGAGCAAGATCGACAATCTCGTGCAGGTGGGGCACAACTGCGAGGTCGGCGAGGACGTGATCCTCGTGGCCCAGGTCGGCGTCTCGGGTTCCTGCACCATCGGCAATCGCGCCATCCTGGCCGGCCAGGTCGGCGTCGCGGACCACGTGACCATCGGCGAGCGCACCATCCTCACCGCGCAGTCGGGCGTGCCCAGTGACGTGGAGGCGGGGCAGGTGATGAGCGGCACCCCGAGCCGGCCCGCGGCGCTCACCCGCCGCATCTGGGCGGCGGAGACCATGCTGCCGGAACTCGTGCGCCGGGTGCGCTCGCTGGAGAAACGCGTGCGTGAGCTCGAGGGACACGCCGATGGCTGACGCGCCGGGCATCCATCCCACGGCCATCGTGGACCCGCGTGCCGAGCTGGGGGCGGACGTGCGCGTCGGTCCCTACAGCGTCATCGGCCCCGAGGTGCGCGTCGGGCGCGACGCGAAGATCGGCGCCCACGTAGTCCTCGAAGGCCGGGTGACCCTGGGCGCGCGCTGCCGCATCGGGCACGGCGCGATCATCGGGGGCGAGCCCCAGGATCTCAAGTTCAAGGCCAGGCTCCCCGTGGGCGTGGCCATCGGCGAGGAGACGTCGATCCGGGAATACGTGACAGTGCACCACGCCACCCACGAGGGGCACGACACGACCATCGGCGCGCGCTGCCTCGTCATGGCCTCCAGCCACGTGGCCCACGACTGCGTGATCGGCGACGAGGTCATCATCATCAACTACGCGGGCTTGACCGGGCACGTGGTGGTGGAGGATCGCGCCACGGTGGGAGGCCACGTGGGCGTCCACCCCTTCGTGCGCATCGGCACCTATGCCTACGTGGGTGGCTGCTCCAAGGTGACCCAGGACGTGCCCCCCTTCATGATCGCCGACGGCCTGCCCGCGCGGGCGCTGTCCGTCAACGTCATCGGGATGCGGCGAGGCGGCGTGGAGGCGGCGAGCCGCCGACAGGTGCGTGATGCCTTCCGCCTCCTCTATCGCTCGGGCCTGGCGCCCGCCACCGCCATCGCCCGCATCAAGACCGAGTTGGGCGGCGATCCCATGGTGGCGAAGCTGGTGGCCTTCGTAGAAGGCTCCAAGCGCGGAATCGTCCCGGGCGGGCGTACCGCCAAATCAGGTCGCGACGACGCGGAGAGCGAGGAGCGCGTGTGGTAAGCGCATCGGAGAACGGCCGGCTGCGGGCGGGCGTGGTAGGGGCGGGACACATGGGGCAGTACCACATCCTCGCCCTCGCCGAGCTGTGGGACGTGGACCTGGTCGCCATCTGCGACACGGACGCCGAGCGGGCGGACCAGATCGCCGGACAGTATGGGACACGCGCGGTGACGAGCCATCGCGACCTCGCGGGGCTGGTCGACATCGCCACCGTGGCCGTCCCCACCGAGCGCCACTTCGAGGTCACGCGCGATCTCCTGGAAGCGGGCGTGCACGTGCTCGTGGAGAAGCCCATGGCCCCCACGCTGGAAGAGGCCAAGGAGCTCTTCCGCGTGGCCCGCCAGCAGAGGCGGGTCCTCCACGTGGGCCACGTGGAGCGCTTCAACGGCGCCGTGCAGGAGCTCCGGAAGATCGTGGAGCAGCCCATCCTCATCGAGTCTCGGCGTCTCGGCCCCTTCGTGCCCCGGGTGCAGAACGACTCCGTGGTCATGGATCTCATGATCCACGACATCGACATCGTGCTGGGGCTGGTGGACAGCGAGCCGCGCCGCATGAACTGCCTCGGCCGCTCCATCCACTCCCGCCAGGCCGACGTGGCCAACGTGCAGATCTTCTTCGAGTCCGGGGCCATGGCCACCATCACCGCGAGCCGGGCCACCGAGGAGAAGATCCGCACGCTCTCCATCACCCAGCCCGACGCCTACATCGTGCTCAACTACGCCGACCAGGACATCCAGATCCACCGGCGGGCTGCCCAGGAGTACACCCTCAACCGCGAGTCCATCCGCTACCGGCAGGCCTCCTTCGTCGAGCGCCTCTTCGTGCACAAGGACAATCCGCTCAAGCTGGAGATCCGGCACCTGATCTCCGCGGCGCGGACGGCACAGGCGACCGGCCAGGCGGATCTCTTCGAGACCGAGGATCTCCGGTCTCTCGCCGTGGCGCTCGAGATCGAGCGGATGATCCGCGACGGCCGGGGGGAAGTCGCCTGGCCCAAGGATCTTCCGTGGAGCGCCGCCTCGCCGTGATGGCGGGGGCCGGGGTCCTCCCCGGCCGGGCCGCCGCCGAAGCCGCCCGCCAGGGCTGGCGCGTGCTCGCTCTCACCTTCGACGAAGCCACGGGCCTCGACGGACACGTGGAGCGCGTGGTGCCGTCCTCCCTCACCGACATCCAGGCCGTGCTCCACGCGCTCGGCGAGGCGCGCGTGAGCGCCGCGCTCTTCGTGGGCAAGTTCTGGAAGCGCAGCGTGTTCGACAACCTCCACGAGACGGACGCCGTGGGCCGTCAGATGGCCCGCGGCGGGCTGTCCGACGAGGCGCTGGCCAACGTGGCCCTGGCCACCCTGGGCGGGATGGGCATCGAGGTCCTGGACCAGCGTCCGTTCCTCTCGTCCTGGATGATGGAGCCCGGCACGCTGACCTCGCGGGCACCGTCGGAGGCGGAGTGGGAGGAGATCCACGCCGGCTTCGCGCTCGCCCGCCAGATCGCCAGCTTCCGCATCGGCCAGACTCTCGTGCGCTCCCACGGCGTCACCCTCGCCGTGGAGGCGGCCGAGGGCACCGACGAGACCATCCGCCGCGGGGCACGCCTCGCCGGCAAGGGGGCGGTGGTGATCAAGGCGGTGGCGACCGAGCACGACTTCCGCTTCGACGTGCCCACGGTAGGAGCCGCCACCCTCGAGGCCATGGCGGAGTGCGGCGCCACCGTGCTCGCGGTGGACGGCGGCAAGATGCTCCTCGTGGATCGCGAGGCGGCCCTCCAAACGGCCGAGCGGGCCGGCATCGCCTTGGTTGGGGTGTGACCGAAGCCCGCCATCGTCTCATCATGATGTCGGCGGGAGAGGCCTCGGGCGATCTCCACGGGGCGACCATCTGCCGCGCCCTCAAGCGCCTCGATCCCCACGTGCGCGTGTTCGGCATGGGCGGGGCGCGCATGGCCGCGGCCGGGATGGAGATCCTCGTGGACCCGACGGCGCAGGCGGGCGTGGGCACCAACGAGGTCATCGGACGCATCCCGTCGCTCTTCCGCGCCTATCGACTGCTCGTGCGGCGGATGCGCCGGGAGCGACCGCAGGCGCTCGTGGTCATCGACTTCCCCGAGTTCAACCTGCGCCTCGCGCGCCACGCAAAGCGCGCCCGCGTGCCCGTGGTCTACTTCATGCCGCCGCAGCTCTGGGCCTGGCGCTCGGGGCGCATCCGACAGATGGCGAGCCGGGTGACCCAGGTCCTCGCCGCCTTTCCCTTCGAGCGCGATCTCTACGCGAGCGCCAACATCCCGGTGGAGTACGTGGGCCATCCCCTCCTCGACGTGGTCCCGTTCACCCTGAGTGTGGAAGAGGCGCGCCGGCGCCTCGGCTTGCCGAAGGAAGGCACGGTGGCGGGACTCCTCCCCGGGAGCCGGCGCGAGGAGATCGAGCACCTCCTCCCCCCCATGCTCGAGGCGGCGACCGCGCTCGCGCGAGCCGACGGCCGGCGGCGCTTCGTCCTGGGCCTGGCGCCCACGGTGAGCCGTGGAATGATCGACGGCTTCATCGGGCGTGCGGCCGGCGCGCCGTCCATCGAGGTGGTCGAGGGACAGACCCACGAGGTCATGGCCGCCGCCGATGTCCTCCTCGTCGCCTCGGGCACCGCGACCCTCGAGGCTGCGCTGCTCGGCACCCCGATGGTCGTCTGCTATCGCGTCTCGCGCCTCACCGAGGTGGTGGGCCGGCTGCTCAAGCAGATTCCCTGGATCAGCCTGCCCAACATCGTGGCCCGGCGCACCGCGGTGCCGGAGATCCTCCAGGCCGACGTGACGGGCGCCCGTCTCGCCGCCGAGGCCGAGCGCCTCCTCGACGAGCACGATGTCGCCGCCGCTCAGCGCCTCGCCTTCAAGGATCTGCGGGAGCGGCTCGGCGAGCCGGGGGTAGGGGAGCGGGCAGCGCGCGCCATCCTCAAGGTGGCGGGAGCGGCGTGATGGCGAACGCGCTGGTGGAAGCGCTGGCACCGCCCCTCGGCGCCTGCGCGCTGCGGGTGCTCGCCCGCACCCTCCGCATCCGGCGCGAGGAACGGGCCGCCGAGCCCCTGTGGGCCTCGGACACGGCAGCCATCTACGTGGTGTGGCACGCGCGCCTGCTCCTCCTCCCGTATCTCTACGGCCACCGCGGCGCGCGCGTGCTCATCAGCCGCTCGCGCGACGGCGAGATGGTGGCGCGGCTCGTGCGCCGTTTCGGCTTCGTGGTGGTGCGCGGGTCGTCGTCGCGGGGCGGGGCAGGCGGCCTGCGGGGGCTGGCGCGGGCCCTCGAAGAGGGCCACAGTGTCATCGTGGTGCCCGACGGTCCCCGCGGGCCTGCGGAAACGGTGAAGCCCGGCGTGGCGGCGCTCGCGCGACTGACGGGTGCGCCCGTGGTGCCGCTGTCCCTCGCCGCCTCGTCGGAGTGGCGGGCGAGGTCGTGGGACGGCTTCCGGGTGCCGAAGCCCTTCGCCCGCTGCGTCGTTCGCTTCGGCACCCCGTTGCGGGTGGCGCCCTCGCGCGAGCGCGGCGACGACGAGGCGACGCGCAAGGACATCGAGGCGGCGCTCCGCGAGGTGACCTGGCAGGTGGACGAGGAGGCGCGACGCTGATCCACGCCGTCTACACGCTGGTGGTGGGCCTGGGCCTCGCGGCCTATCTGCCCGTCCTCCTCGTGCGACGGCTCAGGGGCGCGAGCTACGGCCGCTCGCTGTCCCAGCGTTTCGGGCGCTACGGCGAGGGCCTGCCCGCCGAGCCCCGCTGCTGGATCCACGCGGTGTCGGTGGGCGAGGCGGCCACCGCGGTGCCGCTGGTGGAGGCGATCGCGCGCCGCTGGCCCGAGCTGTCCGTGATCATGACCACCGTCACCCCCACGGGCGCCCGCGTGGTCGCCGATCGTCTCTCCGGCACGGTGACGCATCGCTACTTCCCCCTCGATCTCCCCGGGCCGGTGCGCCGTGCCCTCGACGCCGTGCAGCCGCGATTCTTCATCGGGATGGAGACGGAGCTGTGGCCAAACTTCCTCCGCGCCCTCGCGCGCCGCGGCGTGCCCGCCATGATCGCCAACGGCCGCATCTCCGACCGCTCCTTCCGACGCTATCACCGCGTGCGCTTCCTCACCGCGCGCATGCTGCGCGACGTCGCGGTGTTCGCCATGCAATCGCAGGAGGACGCCCGGCGCATCATCGCCCTCGGCGCCCCGCCGGAGCGCGTGGTGGTCACGGGCAACCTCAAGACGGATCTCGCGCCCTCCGAGGCGGGCGGCGAGGCGGTCTGGCAGCAGCTCCTCGGGCTCGCGGCGACCGAGCCCGTGTGGATCGCGGGAAGCACCCACCGCGGCGAGGAGGCCATCGTCCTCGACGCCTATGCCCGGCTTCGCCGTCGCTTCCCCGACCTGGTCCTCCTCTTGGCACCCCGGCATCCGGAGCGCGTGCCCGAGGTGGAGCGCCTCGCCGCCGACCGGGGTCTCGCCACCGTGCGCCGGAGCGAGCTGCCCGCCTCGCGCGAGCGCGCGGCCGTCATCGTCCTCGACACCGTGGGCGAGCTCGCCAAGATCTACAGCGTCGCCTCCGTCGTCTTCATCGGGGGCAGCCTCGTGCCCACGGGCGGCCACAACATGCTGGAGCCCGCGCTGTTGAGAAAACCCGTGCTCTATGGCCCGCACACGACCAACTTCCGTGAGAGCGCCGAGCTCCTCCTCGAGGCGGGCGGGGCCCGGCTCGTGGAGGAGCCGGCCCGGCTCGAGGAGCGCGTGGCCGACCTCCTCGCGGATCCCGCGCGGCGGGCGCGGATGGGTGAGGCGGCATTGCGCGCGGTGATCGGCCGTCAGGGCGCGGTGAAGCAGACCATGGAGCTCGTGGAGCGCCATCTCGTGAGCCGGGCGCATGGCTGAGGCAGGCTCGCTCGAGCTCAAGCTCCAGCGGCTGTGGAACGGTCAGGGGAGCGTCATGCTCCGCGGTGTCCTCGTGGCGGCGGCCGGTGCCTATCGCGGCGCGCTCGCGGCGCGCGAAGCTTGCTACGGAGCCGGCCTCTTCTCGACCGGGCGTCTCCCCGTGCCCGTGATCTCCATCGGCAACTTGACCCTTGGAGGCAGCGGTAAGACGCCGCTCACCGCCCTGGTGACCGCGGTCCTGCGGGAGCTCGGAGCGTATCCCGCCGTGGTCAGCCGCGGCTATGGACGGCGCACGCGAGGCGTCCACGTGGTGGCGGACCGCGACGGCGTGCGACTCGGCGCGCGCGAGGCGGGCGACGAGCCGCGCCTCCTCGCCGAGCAGCTGCCCGGGTTGCCCGTGGTGGTGGGGGAGAGCCGCTACGAGGCAGGCCGCGCCGCCGTGGAGCGCGGCGCCGATGTGCTCGTGCTGGACGACGGCTTCCAGCACCGGACGCTCGCCAAGGATCTCGAGATCCTCGCCGTGGAGGGGCGCGAGCCCTGGGGCAATGGCCGGCTCTTTCCGCGCGGCGTGCTCCGCGAGCCGCTCTCCGCGCTCCGGCGCGCTCATCTCGTGGTGGTGACGAATCCGGCAGGGCCGGGCGTGACGCAGCAGATCGAGTGGAGCCTGCGCCGCGAGGGCTCACATGCTCCCGTGCTCTCCGGAGCCTTCCGTGCGGAGGCGCTGCGCGAGGGCGACGGGCGCCCGCAATCGCCCGCCGTGCTCTCCGGTCGCCGGGTGGTGGCGCTGGCGGGGCTGGCCTCGCCGGCCGGCTTCGTGGCCACCCTCACGAGCCTCGGGGCGTCGGTGGTGGAGCTCCTCGCCTTCCCCGATCATCACCCGTATCGCGAGACGGATCTCGAGCAGGTGCGGCTCTCCGTACAGCGCTCAAGAGCGGAATGGGTCGTCACCACCGAGAAGGACTGGGTACGGCTTCGCGACGCGCCCGGCCTCGAGGTGCCGCTCAAGGTGCTCTCCATCCGCCTCGACATGGGCACGGGTCGGCCCGCGCTCGTCGACGCGCTCGCGCGCACGCTCCGGAGCAAGGCCGCGGGGCGGACGCATCCGTGATCCTCGACGGCCACGTCATCCTCGTTCGCCTACCGAACTGGCTCGGCGACACTGTCATGGCCCTTCCCGCCCTCGCCTCCCTTCGCGCGGCCCGACCGGACGCCCTCGTCACCGCCATCGGGCCGTGGGCGCCGCTCCTCTCGGGACAGGCGGTGGCGGACGCGCACCTGCGCTACCCGAGGGACGGCCGCCTCCGTCGCAGACTCGGCGCCCTCCTCCGCAAGATGAAGCCCGACGTCGCGGTACTCCTGCCCAACTCCTTCGAGTCGGCCCTCGCCGCGCGGCGCTGGGGCGCCCGGATCAGGCTCGGCTACGATGCGGACATGCGGCGCGTCCTGCTCACGCACGCGGCCTCCCTGCCGTCGCCTCGCCGGCACCAGGTCGACGAGTTTACTGGGCTGCTGGAGGCCGCGGGCGCCCCGGCCGTGGCGACGCGGCCGAGCTGGCGTCTCGGCACCGACGAGGCCGCCGAGGCCCAAGTGACCACGCTGCTGGACGACGCCGGGTGCAGCGGCGCGGCGCCCCTGGTAGGACTGCACCTGGGCGCGGCCTTCGGCTCCTCGAAGCTGTGGCCGCCCGACTCCTATGCCGGGCTCGCCCGCGGGCTCGTCGAGCGCGGCCTCGAGCCGCTGTTGATCGGCAGCCCCGACGACGTCGCCGTCGCGGCGGCGGTGACGGCGCGGGCGGGCACGCCCATCGCCTCCGCCGTGGGACGCGATCGCCCCGAGATGCTCCCGCGGCTCCTCGCCCGCCTCGGCTGTCTGGTGAGCGGCGACACGGGCGTGGCACATCTGGCCGCCGCGGTCGGCGTGCCCACGGTGACGCTGTTCGGCCCCACCGATCCGCGCCTGAGCGCGCCCCGCGGCCGCGCCGGCCGGAGCCTCGAGGGCCTCGCGCCCTGCGCCCCGTGCTTCCTGCCGCGTTGTCCGATCGACCACGTGTGCATGCACGCCATCTCCGTGGACTCCGTCGCCCATGCCGTGGAGGAGGCGCGCGCGGCGTGAAGACCGTGCTCCACACCGAGTCCTCGCCCGGCCTGGGCGGCCAGGAGGTGCGGACGATCACGGAGGCGCGCTGGACGCGAGAGCGCGGCTGGCGTGTCCTCGTGGCGGGCCAGCCAGACGGCCGCTTCGTGGAGCGGGCGCGGGAAGCCGGGCTGGAGACCTTCGCGGTGCGCATGCGCGGCGCCTGGGACCTGCCCGCGGCGTGGAAGCTGGCGCGCATCATCCGGCGTGGCGACGTCGACATCGTCCACACCCACAGCTCCATCGACGCGTGGGTGGGTGGCCTCGCCGCGCGCCTGGCCGCTATCCCCGTGGTGAGAACGCGCCACGTGTCCATCCGCATCCGCCGCCGGCTGAATCCCGTCTACCGCTGGCTTGCCGACCGCGTGATCACGAGCGGTGAGGCGATCCGGAATCTCGTCATCGAGGCGGGGGTGAGGCCGGAGCGCGCAGTGGCCATCCCTGCCGGCGTCGATCTCGCCGAGTTCTCCGGCGCCGCGGACGGCGACGCAGTGCGGGCTCTCCTCGGCCTCTCGAGGCCGGTCATCGGCTCCGTGGCCATGTTCCGAGGCTCGAAGGGGCATGCCTCGCTCCTCGATGCCTTCGCGACGGTCCATGGACGACATCCTTCCGCGCGTCTCCTCCTCGTGGGCGACGGGATCCGGCGCGCCTGGGTCGAGGGTCTGGCGAAGGAACGAGGGCTCGGCGAGTCCGTGCACTTCACGGGGTTCCGCAGCGACGTGCCGGATCTCCTCCGCGCCATGGACTGCTTCGTCCTCGCCTCCACGCGGACCGAAGGCGTCCCGGGCTCGCTCCTCCAGGCCTTCGCGGCGGGGGTGCCCGCGGTGGCGAGCGCCATCGGCGGCATTCCCGAGGTGATCGCGGACGGGACGACCGGCCTCCTCGTCAAGCCTGATGATCCCGCCGCTCTGGCCGGCGCCATCGAGGCGGTCATCGCCGATCCCGCGGCGGCAGCCGCCCGTGCGTGCGCCGCCCGCGCGCTCGTGGAGGAACGCTTCTCCCACGTCGCCGCGGTCACGCGGCTCCTCGCCCTCTACGACGACGTCATCGCCTCTCGCGGCCGGGAGCGTCCGTGATGCGGCCCCTCACCGTGCTCCACGTGGTCGCCAATCGCTGGTGGACGGGAAGCGCCGAGCCCGTTGTGCGGCTCGTCCTCGCCCTGCGGGAGCGCGGACACCGCGTCCTGCTGGGCGTGGCGGGCGGCGACCGCTTCGAGGCCAAGGCGCGCGAGGCGGGGATAGAGCCGCTCGAGGGGCTGCGCCTCGACGTGAAGTCGGGCCCGCTCGCCATCGCGCAGGATGCCCGCCGCCTGCGCGCCCTCGTGGCGCGCGAGCGGGTCGACGTCGTGCATGCGCATCACAGCCACGACCACTGGCTCGGCTGGTGGGGCAGGGGACGAGCGGCCCTCGTGCGAAGCTTCCACAACGAGCGCGCGGTGCGGGCGCGATGGCCCGATACGTCGCTCTACCGCGCGAGCGATGCCCTCGTGGCGGTGAGCCGGCGCATCGAGCAACGGCTCGTCGAGGCGGGAGCTCCGCGGGCACTGACTCATCACCACCACGGCGTCGTCGACGTGGCGCGCTTCGCTCCCGATGCCGCGGGCGCCGCCAAGGTGCGTGAGGAGTTCCGTGCAGCGGAGCTCCCGCTCATCGGCTGCGTCTCGCGCCTCGCGGCGGGCCGGGGGCACGAGGCGCTCCTCGAGGCTTTCCGCCGCCTCCTCGTCAAGCGACCGGAGGCCCGCCTCCTCCTCGTTGGCAAGGGCGAGCGGCGCGATGCCCTCGTCGAGCTGCTGACCCGTCTCGGCCTCGAGGGTCAGGCGCTCTTCGCCGGATACCGGGACGCCGATCTTCCCGCCGTTCTCGCCGCCCTCGACGTGTTCGTCCTCCTCGGCTCGGGCTCCGACGAATCCTGTCGGGCCGCGCTCGAGGCGATGGCCGCGGGCCGGCCCGTGGTGGCGGCGAGCGTCGCCGCGCTGCCCGACGCGATCGTGCACGGAGAGACGGGGCTCCTCGTCGATCGCGTCCGACCGGAGGACGTGGCGGGTGCCATCGAGCGGCTCCTCGCCGACCCGGCGGAGCGACGGGCCATGGGCGAGGCGGGCCGGCGCCGCGCCGCCGCGCTCTTCGCTCCGGAGCAGCACGCCGCCGCCATGGAGGCGATGTACCTCGAGGCTCTGGCGCGGCGCGCGCGCCGCCCGTGAAGGTGGTCCACCTCGTCTCGTGCCGGGGCTGGTCCTCGGACGCCTACTGGGCGGCGCAGATGTGCCGCGAGCTGACGCGGGCGGGGCACGAGGCGACCTTGATCTGCCCCGCGGGAAGCGAGCAGCGCGTGATGGCCCGCGCGCGCGCCGAGGGCGTGGCACGCATCGAGACCATGACCCTGCGCACCGGCGTGCGCCCGGGCGCCGACGCGCGCGATCTTCGGGCGCTCGCCCGGCACACCGCCTCCGCCGACCTCGTCCACGTGCACCGGAGCAAGGAGCACTGGCTTGCCGCCCTCGTCAACCGGCGGTCGGGACGGCCGCGCCCGCTCGTCCGTACGCGCCACATCGTAGAGGCCCTGCGGCCGCACGCGCTCAACCGCTGGCTCTACGGGCGCGCCACGGATCTCGTGGTCACGGTCAGCGAGGCGATCCGCAGGCAGTGTGTCGCGGCGGGGCTGACCCCCGCGGACTGCGTGGTGACGCTGCCCGGCGCCGCCGACGGTGATCGCTACCGTCCCGACGGCTCGAGCGCGCTGCGCCGCGAGCTGCGCGTGCCGGACGACGTCCCCATCGTGGGGCACGTGTCGGGGTTCCGGATCATGAAGGGCCACGGCGTCGTGCTCGACGCGGCAGAGGAGCTCGCCCGTGCGGGCCGGCGCTTCCATCTGGTCTTCGCGGGCCGCGGGCCCTTCGAGGTCGCCACGCGCGAGCGGGTGACGCGGACCGGTCTCGCGGACCGCGTGTCCTTCCTGGGCTTCGTCGAGGATCCCGCGACGCTCGTGAGCGGCCTCGACATCGCCCTCTACCCGCCGCTCGAGTCCGACGGCATGTCGCGCGTGCTCTTCGAGTACCTGGCGAGCGGGCGGGCGGTGATCGCGAGCCGGGTGGGCGCGGCCGCCGAGGTGCTGGAGGATGGGGTCACTGCGCTCCTCGTGCCGGGTGGGGATGCGCCCGAGCTCGCCCGCGCCCTCGATCGACTCCTGGGCGATCGCGCGCTCCGTTACGCGCTCGCCCGCCAGGCAGGCGCGGTCGCCCACGAACGCTTCACCGGTGCCCGCGTCGCCGAGCGGCTCCTCGGCCACTACCGGCGCCTCGTCCTCCCGGCATGAAGATCTCCGTCCTCTGCTTCGACCTGAGCGACAACGCGGCCGGGCGCGCCGATCTCCTCGCCCGGCTTCTGGAGCCGCTCGGCGCCGTCGAGGTGGTCGGTCCGCGTACAGGAGCGGGGATCTGGGCTCCCGTGGCCGCGGGCCCGGTGCGCTACTCGAGCGTGGCGAGCCGCCGTCTTCCCGCCTTCGTACGCACGGCCGCCGAGCTCTACCGGCGCGCCGACGGCGATCTGATCGTCGCCTCGAAGACGCGGCTCGCCAGCGCGGGCGTGGGCTATATTCGCCGGCTCGTCGGGCGCCGGCCGCTCCTGCTCGACATCGACGACTGGGAGGTGGGCTTCTACCTGCGCTCGGGCTTCTGGGGCACGCTGGGCCGCGCCGTCAACCTCGGCAGCCCCGCCGGCCTGCCGTGGACGTGGCTCTGCGAGCGCCTCACTGGTGTCGCCGACGGTATCACCGTGGCCTCCCGCTTCCTCCAGCAGCGCTTCGGCGGCGTGCTCGTGCCTCACGTGAGGGACACCGATGCCTGGAAGCCGGGCGGCGGAAATCCGGGAGAGGCACGACGGAGGCTGGGAATCGGGAGCGAGCGCCTCGTCCTTTTCCTTGGCACCCTCCGCGACTACAAGGGCGTCGACGATCTGGCGGCGGCCGTGGCGTCGCTCGGTCGGCCCGACGTGGTCCTCGGCGTGGTGGGAGGAGATCCCGGGAGCGCGGCGGCCCGACAGATCCTGAGCCGCTGTCCCGGGGCGAAGCTCCTCGGCTGGGTCCCCTTCGAGGACGTCCCGTCCTTCCTCGGTGCCGCGGACGTAGTCGTGGTGCCGCAGCGGCGCACGCCTGACACGGAAGGTCAGGTGCCGGCGAAGATCTTCGACGCCATGGCCCTCGGCCGTCCCGTCGTCTCCACGCGAGTCTCCATGATCCCCGAGATCCTCGAAGGCTGCGGCGTGGTCGTCGAGCCCGACCAGGTGCCGGCCCTGGCGGGCGCCATCGCCCGACTGATCGATGATCCCGCCGAGGCACAAGCACTCGGGGCACGGGCCCGTGACCGCTGCGTGCAGCGCTACAGCTTCGAGGCGGCGCGGCAGGAGCTCTTCCCGCTGGTCGAGCGCGTGATGGCGGGGCGATGAAGCTCGGGCTGGTGTGCCGTCCCTTCTCCTTCCACGGCGGCGTCGAGACGGCCACCGCGGGCATGGTCAACGCCCTCGTGCGCCACGGCCGCCACCAGGTGCATCTCCTGACGACCGCCGGCCAGTTCCCCGCGCCCGGCGTGGTCGTCCACCGCCTTCCCGTGCTCGGCCAGCCTTCGGTGCTGCGGCAGCTCTCGTTCGCTCTCGCCGCCCGACGGGCGATGCGGCGAGAAGGCTTCGATCTCGTCCAGAGCCACGAACGCGGACTGGCCCAGGACATCTATCGTGCGGGGGAGGGGAGCCATCGCGCGTATCTCCAGGCGATGGGGCGAGCCGGACTTCAAGTGAATCCTCAGCATCGTCTCCTCTTGTACCTGGAGCGGAGGATCTTCACGCTCCGGTCGGCTCGTCACATCGTGGCTATTGCCGCCCGGGGGCGTGAAGAGATCCAGCGGCTCTACGGCACGCCGTCCGAGCGGATCGGCGTCGTCTACAACGGGGTCGACCTCGAGCGCTTCCACCCCGACAACCGGAAGCGCTGGCGT
>Ga0075434_100000315_pt1 | contig 34579 bp, 28 predicted proteins | sample RhiMethybrSRZTD3_FD_75298 | JGI IMG/M metagenome (GOLD analysis project Ga0075434, IMG submission 75298) | Populus rhizosphere microbial communities from Tennessee, USA - Rhizosphere MetaG P. TD hybrid SRZTD3 | ecosystem: Host-associated > Plants > Roots > Rhizosphere > Soil | place: USA...
GCTCTCGGGGTTCGAAGCCCTGCGACAGATCCGCGCCGAGTGTCCCGACACCCGCGTGCTCATCCTGACCATGCACGATGATCCCGCGTACGGACGGTCTCTGCTCGCTGCCGGAGCGTTAGGCTACGTCACGAAGAAGGCCGCCGATCGTGAGCTGCTCCTCGCGATTCGAACCGTGCGAGAAGGCCGCATGTTCGTCGATCTCAGCCAGGCGGAGGAGATGCTGCCCCAGGCGGCGCCGCTGAGCCAGCGCGAACGCCAAGTCCTCGAGGAGCTCGCCCGCGGATTTACGCACCAGGAAATCGCCGATCGACTCGCGTTGAGCATCAAGACCGTGGAGACGTATCTCGCACGCCTGAGCACCAAGCTCGGCCTGCACCGCAGAGCAGAACTCGTCCGTTACGCCCTCGAAATTGGTCTCCTCGGCCCCGAGTCGCGCGCGCACCATACGTCATAATCCTGTCGGGGGATTTCCTGACAGCGGTTCACATCACAACCCCCAAGTTGCCCTAGCGGTAAGCCTACTCTGTGTAGGGGATATCTGACGTCCTCGGAGGGCAACACCCTGGGCAACTCGAAAACGCGAATTCTGGTCAGATCGTGAAGCTGCCGTGAGCGACGCACCGGCGACCGCGCGGCGTCCGATCCGGGTCCTGCTGGTCGAAAACAATCCCGGCGACGCACGCATCATCGTCGAGATGCTGCGTGAAGTCGACGAAGGCCTGTTTCATCTGCAAAGCGTCGACCGTTTGGAGCCGGCGCTGAAGCGCTTGGGACGCGCGGCGGTCGACATCGTGCTGCTCACTCTCGACCTCCCCGACAGCGTGGGCCTCGATACCTTCCGGCGCGCTCACCGCGAAGCTGTCGAAGAACCGATCATCGTTATCTCCGGGTTTGACGACGAAGAAACCGCCGCACAGGCGGTCCGCGCCGGCGCCCAAGACTACCTCATCAAAGGTCGGATCGACGGCGCAGCCCTCAGCCGCGTGATCCGCAATGCAATTGAACGGCAGCGCACCGAAGTACAGCTGCGGTGGCTCACGCTCGCCGTGGACCAGAGTCCCGCTTCCGTCTTCATCACCGATCCCCGCGGCACGATTCAGTACGTCAATCAACGCTTTACCGCTATCACCGGATACACGGCGAAGGAAGCGGTCGGCAAGACGCCGCGCATCCTCAAGTCGGGTTTGACGTCACCCGAATACTACAAGGCGCTTTGGACCACGATTCAGAATGGGGAGACCTGGCGCTCGGAGATCCAGAATCGGCGCAAGAGCGGTGAGCTCTACTGGGACGCCGTGACCGTCTCACCGATTCGCGACCAGCGCGGCACGATCGCCCATTTCCTCGCGGTGCAGGAAGACATCACTCGGCGTAAAGAAGCCGAGCACGCGTTGCAGGAGCGCGACGAGCGGTTCCAGCAAATCGCCGACAACATCAAGGAAGTGTTCTTCGTGCAGGACGCACACCACCGCACGACGATCTACATCAACAAGGCGTATGAAGAGATCTGGGGTCGCAGTTGCGAAAGTCTCTATCGCAACCCGCAGTCCTTTGTGGACCCGATTCCCGAAGAAGATCGCCCCGCGCTCTTCGCGAGCATCGAGCGCAACCGCCAGGGCGAATATGCCGGCGACGTCGAATTCCGCGTGATACGTCCGGATGGGACGGTCCGGTGGATGCTCGCGCATGCCGTGCCGGTCCGCGACGCGCAGGGAGTTGTCTATCGCATCGCCGGAGTGTGCACGGACGTCACCGCGCGCAAACAGGCCGAGTCGGAGCTGAAGGCGAGCGAGGATTACTACCGCACGATTCTCGAGAACATCGGGGACGCCGTCTTTGTCGCGGACCCGGCGGGGCGGTTCCTGGACGTGAATCCACGAGCCTGCGACATGACCGGATACAGCCGGGAGGAGCTGCTCGGGCTCACCGTCGCGGACACCTACCCGCCGAATGCCCGCGAGCAGGCTCGCGACCGAGTCGCCGAGGTGGCCGGCGGCGTCCCCAACGTCCGCGAGCGCCCCCTGCTCCGCAAGGACGGCGTGGTGCTCACCGTCGAGACGAACGCCCGGTTGCTGCCCGACGGGCGCATGCTGGGCACCGTGCGCGATGTGACCGAGCGCCGCCTGCTCGAGTTGCAGCTACGCCAGGCGCAGAAGATGGAAGCGATCGGGCGCCTCGCCGGGGGGGTCGCCCACGACTTCAACAACGTGCTGACCGCCGTCTTCGGCTATGTGGACCTCCTGCGCGAAGAGTTGCCACAAGAGAGCGAGGCGCAAAAAGACCTCATCGAGGTGCGCAAAGCCGCCGAGCGTGCGGCCAGCCTGACCCGCCAGCTCCTGGCCTTCAGCCGCCAGCAGGTGCTCGAACCCGTCGTCCTCGCGCTGAACGAGCTCGCCGAAGACTTCGAGAAGATGCTGCGCCGGGTCATCGGTGAGGACGTAGAGTTCCGGCTCGCCCTCGGCGCCGATGTCGGCAACGTCCGCGCCGACTCCGGCCAGCTGCACCAGGTCATCATGAACCTCGCCGTCAACGCGCGTGACGCGATGCCCACGGGCGGCAAATTGATCATCGAGACGGCGAACGCCGAGCTCACGTCGGACTATGCTGGGCTCCACAAGCCCGTCGTGCCTGGGCCCTATGTGATGCTCGCAGTGAGTGACACGGGCACCGGGATGACCCCGGAGATCCAGGCGCGGATTTTCGAGCCGTTCTTTACGACCAAGGAGAAAGGCAAAGGGACGGGACTCGGGCTCTCCACCGTATACGGGATCGTCAAGCAGTCCGAGGGCTACATCTGGGTCTACAGCGAGCCCGGCAAGGGAACGACGTTCAAGATCTACCTGCCACGGGTGGATGCACCGGCCGAGGGACATACCAAACCGCGACCTGCGGAGACGCTGGCGGGCACCGAGACCATCCTGGTCGCGGAAGACGACGAAATCCTGCGTCCGCTCGCGAAGGAACTACTCGAAAAGCTGGGCTACCGCGTGCTCGAAGGCGCCAACTGCGACGACGCGCTCGCGGCGGCGCGGCAGCACACCGGCCCGATCCACCTGCTCATCGCCGACGTCGTGCTGCCAGGACCCAGCGGCCGGGAGCTCGCGCGTCGGTTGGCGGCGTCCCGTCCCGACACCAAGGTGTTGTATGTCTCCGGATACACGGATGACGCGATCGTGCATCACGGCATGCTCGAGCCGGGACTGCAGTTCCTGCAGAAGCCATTCACCCCGTCGGGGCTGGCGCGCAAGGTGCGCGAGGTGCTCGACACTGCATGAGCGACGTGGACCAGGAGCTCCATCGACAGCTCAGCGCGGACCGCTTTCTCCCGCTGCTCGCGCACCTGATCTTGTTCGCGTTGCTCTTGATTCTGATGTGGGACCCCGTGCCGCACACGTTGCTCGCAGCGTGGGGTAGTGCGGTCGTCGGCGTGTCGCTGATTCGGGTGATCGTCTGGGACCGGGCCCGTCGGGGCAAGATGCTCCCCCACGCGACCGCGCGCATGGCCCGCCTGACCATGTTGGCGCTCGGGCTGGCGTGGGGTGTCGGCGCGGCGTTTGCCTTCATGCATTTGGCGCCGGCGACCGCGGCGTTGATCATCCTGGGTCTTACCGGCCTCATTGCCGGTGGACTGGCAACGCTGGTGGCCGACCGCTGGGTGTTTCCCATCTATGCCATCGCGATGTTCCTGCCCCCCGTCGTGGTGCTGGCGCTGATCAAGCCCGGCCTGTTCGATGTGGTGGGGGTCGTGCTGATGGCGATCTTTCTCGCCTTCTCGCTCCGGCTGCACGCCCGCGCCTACGACGGTTTGCGGCAGCGGCTGCGGGCCGAGGAGAACCAACGGACGCTGTTGATGCAGTTGCAGGCCTCAGTGGCGGAGGTCAAGGTCCTGAAGGGCATCCTGCCGATTTGCGCGAGCTGCAAACGCATTCGCAGCGACGGCGGCAAGTGGGAGCAGGTGGAGTCGTACGTCCGCGAACACACCAACGCCGAGTTCAGCCACGGCCTGTGCCCCGATTGCGCCGCACGCGACTGGGGCACCACGCCTCGGAGTGCCTAGCCATGGCGCGCATCCTGGTCATCGACGACGACCCGTCGATCCGCGAGACCGTGCGCCGGATCCTCGAGGCGCGGGCACACACCGTTCACGTCGTCGAGGACGGCGCGGATGGCATCGACTCGATCGCGCTAGACGCACCAGATCTGGTGATCACCGACGTCTTCATGCCGGGGCAAGATGGTATTGAAACACTGATCGAGCTGCGCAAGGCGTTCCCGAAGCTCAAGGTCATCGTGATGTCCGGGGGCGATTCGACCGGGCTCATGAATCTCCTGGATGACGCCGAGTTGCTGGGCGCCAATCGCACGCTCCCGAAGCCATTCACTCCCGAAGAGCTGATGGAAGCCGTCGACACTGTGCTGCGAGGTTAGGAGGCTCTATATTTCGCGCCTCTTCCCGAGTAGCTCAGTTGGTAGAGCAGCCGGCTGTTAACCGGCGGGTCGCAGGTTCGAGTCCTGCCTCGGGAGCTTCCCTTCCCACCGTCACGCGCCCAGAACGCTGCGCACCAGCTCCACGATGTCCCGTGCGTTGAACGGCTTCTGCAGGCTCTTCATCGCACCCAGCAGCTCCGCATCGTGCCGCAAGTCGAGCAGGCCGCTCGAATCCCCACCCGATATCGCAATGACTTTGATCGCCGGAAACCGCTTCCGGATCTCGCGGAGGGTCTGAATCCCGTCCATACCGGGCATGAAGATGTCGGTAATGACGACCTCGGCAGGCTCGCGCTCGAGCAGCGCCATGCCGGCCTCGCCATCGCTGGCATCGAGAACCGTGTGACCGTCGTTCTCCAAGGCGCGCCGCACGATCCGCCGGATCGGCTCCTGATCGTCAATCACGATGATGCGGGCCATGGCCCGGAATGTTTCCGGACCGGAAGCGACTTGCCAGTCGGCAACCCCCTACAGCGTGGGCTGCTTCGCCGCGTCGAGCACCTGGCGGACGCGCGCCAGCAGGTCGGCGCTCGTCCACGGCTTCGGCAGGAACGGCAGCGACGGATCGAGGGGTTCCTCTCGCCCTGTATACCCGCTCGTAAAGAGGAAAGGCGTGGTCCGTCCCTCGCGGCGGTCGATTTGGTAGAGGCCGTGGCCACCCAGCCGGCTCATCACGACGTCGGTGAAGACGAGGTGGATCGGCGCCGGATGCTGCCGGAGCAGGTGCAGCGCCTCGATGCCGTCTCCCGCCGAGAGCACGGTATAGCCCGCGTGTTCGAGCGTATAGACCGTCGCACGTCGCAGCTGCGCCTGATCTTCAACCACCAGCACCGTCTCGTGACCGTTCTCCTGCGGGACCGCCATCTGTTCGTGCGACCCGGACGCGCGGCGCCGCGTGGCCTCCTCGGCGACGGGGAAATAGATGCGTAGCCGGGTGCCTGCACCCGGGGCGCTATCGATCTGCACGAACCCGCCATGCTGCTTGATAAGACCGTACACCGTAGCAAGTCCGAGCCCCGTCCCCTTCCCCACAGGCTTCGTCGTGAAGAACGGCTCGAAGGCGCGCTGCCGCGTGGCCTCGTCCATACCCTGCCCGGTGTCGTCGACCGCGAGGCAGACGTATTCCGACGCTGATCCCGGACCGAGCACGTCGCGCTGCGCGTCGCTTATCCAGGTGCAGCTGGTCTCGAGCCGCAATACGCCGCCGTCCGGCATCGCGTCACGCGCGTTGTTCACCAGGTTGAGCAGGATCTGCTCTACCGCGTGGCCGTCGGCAGAAACCTCGGGGAGGTCTTCGTCGGCAAAGACCAGCAGCTCGATGTCGGCCGGCAGGACGCGGCGCAGCACCGCGGCGAGATCGTTCAGCAAGTGTCCGAGGTGCACCGGCTCGAGCGTCAGGGTCGAGCGGCGCGCAAATCCCAGCAGCTGATTCACCATCAGGCGCCCGCTGACCGCCGCAGAGATGATGTCGCGCAGGCTTGCTTCATCGGGCCCGCGGGACAGGAGCTCGGCGTTGGCGAGGATGATGGTCAGCAGGTTGTTGAAGTCGTGCGCGATGCCGCCGGTCAGCTGGCCAATCGCCTCCATCTTCTGGGCCTGGCGCAGCTGCTCTTCCAACCCGCGGCGCTCGCTGACGTCCTCGGCAAACACTTCATGACATTCGACGCGCCCATCCTCGTAGCGCACCGAGCGGCCATACAGACGGACGGTGATAGCCTCGCCGTCCTTGCGCCGCCACACCGCCTGCGTTTCCACCGCGCCCGTCGCGTCGTTCATCTGCGCGAGGTAGCGGGCGCGCGCGGCCGGCTCTTTGAACACGTCGCGGTCGAGATGGCGGCCCAGCAGCTCCGCTTCCGACTCGTAGCCCAGCATCTCGACCAGAGCGGGATTCACCGACAGGAAATTGCCCTCGGGAGTCGCGCGCAAAATGCCGAACGGGGACTGATGGACCAGCATGCGGCTGGCTTCGTCCGCGCGCCGTAACGCCTGCTCCGCGCGGCGGCGCTCGGTGATATCCGTCGCCACACCGACGACGCCGGAGATGCTGCCGTCGCGCTCCCGCACCGGCGAGTACTGCGCCTCGAACTCGAATCCGAAGAGCTCCACACGCGCCGTCACCTGCTCACCCGCGAGCGCGCGGCGGACGTCGGCTACCGCCTGCGGTACGTCCCCCAGCAACTCGAAGAACGATTTGCCAAGCAGCATCCCCGGGCGCACGCCGAGCGAGTGTAGACCCTTGCCCTCTGCCAAGGTGAAGACGCCCTTGGGATCGAGCGAGAACAGAATGACGGGCGAACCTGCCACAACGGTGCGGAGGCGCTGCTTGCTGGTATGAAGGATCTCGTCTTGCCGGATGCGTTCGGTCACGTCACGGGAGTTCACGATCACGCTGTAGGCGTTCGGCTGATCGAGTCGCGCCTGCCCGATCGACTCGAGCACGCGCCACGTGCCGTCGGCGTGCTTGAAGCGGAACGTGGCCGTTTGGGGCGAGCCCGGCTTCTGAATGGCATCCGCCAGCGCTTCCATGACCGGCGAGAGATCGTCCGGGTGCATGAACTCGAACGCGTTCCGACCCAGGAGCTCGCTCGCGGCGTAGCCGAGCAGCCGCTGCACGGACGGGGAGACGTAGCGGAGGATGCCGTCGTCGCCAAGAATGGTGACGATGTCGGAAGCGTTTTCCGTCAGCGAGCGGAAGTGCTCCTCGCTGCTGCGCAGCGCCTCTTCCACTCGCGCGCGCTCGAGCGCCGTCGCGAGCACGTGGGCGAGCGCCTGCACAAAGAGCACATCGGGACCGCTGAACTCTCGCGGCTGCGCACTATAGGCACCGAGGACTCCCCAGGGGCGTTCGCGACCCTGCACCACGACACATACGCCACTGACAATGCCGTGCGCTTCGAGATGCGGCGGGGCGGTGAAACGGATGTCGGTTGGGAGATCAGCGATGACAATGGGACCGGCGGCGTTGAGCGCGTGGCCGGCGAGCGCGCCCGTCTCGGCCGTGACCAGTGTTTTCCCCACACAGCCCTCGTGCCAGCCTTCGCCGGCACGTATCAGCAGGGTCCGATGCTCCGCTCTCAGCTGGAGGATTTCGCTGAACTCGACGTCCAGACCGCGGGCGACGAGCTTCGCCGCGGTATCGAACAGGTCGGTGCGAGCGACCCCGGCCAGCGCCTGCTGTCCGAGGTGCGCAACGGCTTCCTGTTGGCGCGCCGCAGCGCGCAGCTGCTGCTCGGCGCGGCTTGATTCCTCAACGCCCAGCCAGCGAAACCGCTTCGGTGGCAACCCTGCTCCCGGCCCGGGGAAGGGTTCGAAGCTAGATGCGATACGGCTTCGGGCCAGTGAGGCTGGTCACGGGCGCCGCGACCCATAGATTCGGCCCATGCCCCCACGCCGTTCCAAAGCCAAGCCGAGGGCGAAGAAACCCCGTAGGGTAGCCGACTCCCTCACAGTCTCGGTCCTTCAAGCGACGCTCGAATCGACCGCCGACGGCATCCTGGTCGTCGATCTCGCCGGGAAAATCGTTGCGCACAACCGCCACTTCGAGGAGATGTGGCACCTGCCGCCCGCGCTCATCGCTGCGAACAACGATGCCGAGGGCCGCCGGCGTCTGATCGCGCACGTGCAGGAGCAGCTCGTCAATCCGCATCTGTTCGTGGATGGGATTCAGGAGCGGTATGCCGAGCCCGAGTCGGACAGTTTCGACGTCCTCACCTTCAAAGATGGGCGCGTGCTTGAGCGGTATTCGATCCCGCTGCGGCTGAACGTCCGGTCGGTGGGCCGCGTCTGGAGCTTCCGGGATGTGACGGCGCGCCGCCGCGCCGAATGCGTCCAGGACGCGGTGTACCGCATTTCGCACACGGCCCACACCGCCGGGAATCTGCAGGAGCTGCTGGGCGCCATTCACGAGATCGTGGGCGAACTGATGCCGGCCAAGAACTTCTACGTGTCGCTCTACAATGCCGAAAAGGACGAACTCGAATTTCCGTACTTCGTGGACGAGATCGACCTCACGTGTGACGTCCGACCGCGCAAGCTCCGCAAGGGCCTGACGGAGTACGTGCTGCGGACGGGGCAAGCGCTCCTCGCCACACCCGAGGTGTACGAGCGCCTGGTCGCCGCGGGGGAGGCGGAGCTGATCGGTGCTCCTTCGATCGACTGGCTCGGTGTTCCGCTCAAGGTCAAGGATCGGACGATCGGCGTCGTGGTGACCCAGACCTACTCGCAGGGTGTTCGGTACGGCGAGAGCGAGCGCGATATCCTGACGTTCGTGTCGTCGCAGATGGCGATGGCGATCGAGCGCAAGCGCGTCGAAGACGCCTGGCGCGAGCAGAGCGAGCTGCTGCAGCAGATCGTGGACAACATTCCCGTGATGCTCGTGTTCCTGGATGAACACGGCCGTATCCAGTGGGGAAATCGCGACTGGACCCGGACATTGGGCTACGACATCGTCGAGGCGCGCGCGCGCGACATTTTCGTGGAGCTGTACCCCGACCCGCGCGACCGGCAGCGCCTCCGCGATTCCATTGGAGCGCCCGTGGGCCAGTGGACGGACTTCCGCACTCGCACCAAGCGCGGCGAGACGCTCGATACGATCTGGGCGAACGCCCCCCTCACGGGTGGCGGCTGGCTGGCGATCGGCATGGACGTCTCAGACCGCAAGCGGGCCGAGGAGCGGTACCGCTCGTTCATCGCCCAAAGCTCCGAGGGCGTATCTCGTCTCGAGATCGATCCACCTGTTCCCATCAACCTCCCTGAGGAGGAGCAGATCGATCGGTTGTATGCCGGTGCACGCATCGCGGAGTGCAACGACGCCATGGCGCGCATGTACGGGCTCGGCGAGGCGAGTGAACTGGTCGGTACGCAGCTGGCCGATTTGCACAACGTTGCCGATCCGACAAACCGCGAACAGATCCGCGCCTTCATCCGCGCCGGGTACCGCGTGTCAGATTCTGAAACACGCGAGCACGATCGCGAGGGACGGGCGCGCGTCTTCCTTAATAATGTCGTCGGCTTCCTCGAAGACGGGCACCTGGTCCGGGTCTGGGGCACCCAGCGCGACGTCACCGATCAGCGTCATCTCGAAGAGCAGTTCCGCCAGTCGCAAAAGATGGAAGCGGTCGGCCAGCTCGCCGGGGGCATCGCGCACGACTTCAACAACCTGCTGACGGCCATCCTGGGGAATACCCAGCTCCTGCTGCGCGACTTGCCGCCGGGCGACGCCAAGCGCGGCGACGTCGAGGAGATTCGCAAAGCCTCGGAGCGCGCCGCTTCCCTGACCCGCCAGCTCCTGGCCTACAGCCGGCGCCAGATGCTCCAGCCCGAGGTACTCGACCTCAACGTCGTCGTGGCCGAGATGGACCGGATGTTGCGCCGCCTGATCGGCGAGCACATCGCGCTCGTCGCCGTCCTCGCGTCCGACCTGGGCCGGGTTCGGGCGGATCCGAATCAAATCGAGCAGGTCATCGTCAACCTCGCCGTGAACGCGCGGGATGCGATGCCGGACGGCGGGAAGCTGACGATCGAAACCGCCAACGTGGACCTGGACGAAGCATTCGCGCAGATCCATCTCGGCTCCGTCCCGGGACCCTACGCCTTGCTCTCCGTAACCGATTCCGGCGTGGGGATGGACGCGACTGTCCGCGCCCACCTCTTCGAGCCGTTCTTTACCACCAAGGAAGTCGGCAAGGGCACCGGGCTCGGTCTCGCTACGGTGTACGGCATCGTGAAGCAAAGCGGAGGCTACATCTCCGTGTTTTCCGAGCCGGGCCGCGGCTCGAGCTTCAGGATCTATCTGCCACGCCTCGATTCAACGGCCGACAAGCCGGCAACACCGCAGCGGGGCGGCCCCGCCCGAGGCAGTGAGACAGTCCTCGTCGTCGAAGACGAGCCCGCCGTCCTGACACTCAGTCAGCGGGCACTCGAGGCACAGGGCTACGTCGTGCTCGCCGCCGGCGACGCTGCCGCCGCCTTGCGGGTGGTCGAGCGTCATGGCGGCACCATCCACCTACTCCTCACCGACGTCGTGATGCCGGGCCTATCCGGGCGCGAGCTGGCGGATCGCCTGCGGGCGCAACGGCCCGGTATTCGCGTGCTGTATATGTCGGGGTATCCTGGGGATGCGGTCGTGCAGCACGGCACCCTGCCGAGCGGCAGCGCCTTCCTCCAAAAGCCCTTTTCGCCTGATGGGTTGGCGCGAAAAGTCCGCGACGTGCTGGACGCGACATGAGGAACCGAGTACCGTAGCACTATGTGGCACGCCGCAACGCACCTCGGGACGGAGCATCTGGTGAAGTTGTTGAGCCAGCTGCCGGCAGTCATGTGGTCCACCGACGCCGACCTGCAGATGACCTCGCGCTATGGCGGCGTCCTGGCGCTATTGGGGCACCAGCCGGGCCCGGTCGATGGCCCACCCATCGGGACCTTCGTGGATCCCGCCGACCGGGAAACCGTCGTCGCGGCGCACCGGGCCGCCCTTAGCGGCCAATCGGCTTCCTACGAGACACGGTTCCAGGGGCGCACGTTCAACGCGCGGGTCGAGCCGCTGGTGGACGCCAGCGGGGAAATCACCGGCGTCGTAGGGTTCGCGTTCGATGTCACCGAATGGCGCCGTACCGAGAATCGCCTTCGCACGATCATCGAGACCGAGCCCGAATGCGTGAAGCTCGTCGATCAACAGGGACGGCTGTTGGAAATGAATCCGGCCGGCCTCGCGATGATCGAAGCAGAGAGTCTCGACAACGTCAGGGGCCGGCAGATCGTCGACATCGTTGTTCCGGAGCAGCGCGCCGCCTTCGCGGATCTGCACCGGCGCGTGTTCAACGGTGAGACTGGAACACTCGAGTTTGAGGTCGTCGGGCTAAAGGGCCGGCGGCGCTGGCTCTCGACCCATGCGGTCCCGCTGCGAGATGGGACCGGCGTGGTCCAGGCCCTACTTGGCATCACTCGTGACGTCACCGAGACCCGGCGCGCCGAAGAGCAGCTGCGCGCGTCGCGTGCTGCGCTGCGCAGTCTCGCAACCCGGCAGCAGGACATCCGGGAGGACGAGCGAACCCGCATCGCTCGGGAGATTCACGACAGTCTGGGCCAGGCACTGACGGCGTTGAAGATGCAGCTCGCGGCGGCGCAGGAGGCAGCGTCGCGGGAGTCACCCGCGCTGAGTGACCGGCTTCATGAGACCGCGGTGGCGGTCGATGATCTCGTAAAGAGCGTACGCCGCATCGCTACCGACCTGCGGCCGCCCATTCTCGATCAGTTGGGTCTGCCCGCCGCGCTCGAGTGGCTCGCGCAGGATTTCACACGCCGGACATCGATCAATTGCCGGAGTTCGATTGGGCCCACGAACGGGGCGATCACGGGGGAGCTGGCCACGGCGCTGTTTCGTATCGTCCAGGAAGCGCTCACCAACGTCGTGCGGCACGCCGGCGCAACACGGGTGGATATCAGCCTCGGCATGAAAAGCGGCTGCGTGGCGCTCGAGATCAACGACGACGGTGGCGGCATCACGGAAGCCGGCACGATGGGCCCCGGCTCACTGGGCATCCTCGGCATGCGCGAGCGCGCCGCGGTGCTCGGTGGCGTTCTGGAAGTGGCGCCGCGGGAAGAGGGTGGAACCCGCGTCGCGGCCTGGTTCCCGCCGGCGCAGGGAGCCCTTGGGGCGGCGCGATGATTCGCATTCTCGTCGTCGACGATCACGCGCTCGTCCGGCGCGGGCTGATTCAGATCCTCCAAGGCCTGCCGGAAGGTGTGCAGTTCGGCGAGGCGGGCACCGCCGCTGAAGCGATGGCGCTCGCGTTCGGAGAACGCTGGGACGTGGTGCTGCTTGATCTCGGCTTGCCCGATCGCCATGGGTTGGAAGTGCTTCGGGAATTGCACACGGCGCGGCCGCAGCTCCCCGTCCTGATCGTCACGATGTTCCCGGAGGACCAGCTGGCACTCCGTCTGCTCGAAATGGGCGCCGCCGGTTACCTGACCAAGGAGTCGGCACCCGAGGAGTTGTTGCGCGCGTTGGAGCGCGTGATGGCCGGTCACAAATACCTGAGTCCCGCGATGGCGCAGGCTGTCGCCGACGGTCTCGGCGGGCCGCCACCGGCACCGCACGAACAGCTGTCGGATCGCGAGCTCGAAGTGTTGCGCCTTCTCGCGGCCGGCCGTCCCATCACCGCCATCAGCAAACAGCTCGGCCTCTCGCCCAAGACCGTGACGACGTATCGGGCACGGCTGCTGCACAAATTGCGGATGCGATCGAACGCCGAGCTGACGTTCTACGCCACTCAACACGGACTCGTCAGTCCCGCTGCCCTGCGCGCGACGCCCTAAACGCTCGTAGGTGAAGCCCTACCAGCAGGGTTCCCTGCCGCCGACAGACACGATTTCCAGCATCACCAAGACTGTGGGACGATGGACTCGGTGCGCGTGCTCATGGTCGAAGACACGGACAGCGATGCTGCCCTGATTCTGCGTGAGCTCGACCGGCTCAACCCGCGACCCGAGATCCATCAAGTCAAAACGCGCGTGGCGCTCGAGGCAGCACTCGAGAGCTACGCGCCGGACATCATTCTCTGCGACCACAACATTCCCGGCTTCAGCGGCGCCGAGGCGCTCGCGCTGGCACAGCGCGCGCTGCCGGATGTGCCGTTCATTTTGGTTACGGGATCGCTCGACGAAGAGACCGCGGTCTCGTACCTCAAGGCGGGCGCGTCCGATTACATCCTGAAGGATCGCCTGGTTCGTCTCGGCCCCGCTGTGCTCGACGCGCTGACCCGCGCCGGCCAACGCCAGGAATTGCGTCGCCATCAGCGCCTGCTCCAGCAGATCATCGACGCAAATCCGAGCCTGATCTTCGTCAAGAACTGGGACGGCCGCTTCGTGCTGGTAAACCACGCCACGGCCGAGATCTACGGGACGACGGTGGACCAGCTGACCGGAAAAACCGACGCCGACTTCAATCCAAACGCTCAGGAGGTCGCGCATTTCCTGCAGGACGACCGCGAGGTCATGACCTCAGGTCGAGCCAAGCTGGTCCCCGAAGAGCGCGTGACCAACCCGCAGACGAACCAGACGCGCTGGTTTCAGACCATCAAGATTCCCCTGCCCATGCCGGGCGAGGACTCTCCCACTCTGCTCGGCGTGGCGACGGAGATCACCGAGCGCAAGCAGCTCGAGGAACAGCTGCTCCAGTCGCAAAAGATGGAAGCCATCGGACAGCTCGCGGGCGGCGTGGCGCACGACTTCAACAATATTCTGACGGCGATCGTCGGGTACACCGATCTCCTCAGCGCGGAATTCTCCGCGGACGACCAGCGGCTCGAGGATCTCGAGGAGATTCGCAAAGCGGCGCGCCGGGCCGCCGCGCTCACGCGACAACTGCTCTCCTTTTCGCGCAAGCAGGTCCTCGAGCCGCGCATCATCGACGTCAACGCCGTCGTGATGAACCTGGACAAGATGCTGCGATCCCTGATGTCCGAAAACGTCGAGCTCAAGGCGCAGCTGTCGGGCGACCTCGCGTCGGCACGCGTCGATCCGAATCAGCTCGAGCAGGTCATCATGAACCTCGCGATCAACGCCCGCGACGCCATGCCCGACGGCGGGACGCTGACGATTGAGACGGGGAACGCGACACTCGACGAGGACTATGCCGCCAGGCATGTGTCGGCCATCCCGGGCGCGTACGTCATGCTCGCCGTGACGGATACGGGATGTGGCATGTCGGAAGAAACCCAGGCGCGCATCTTCGAGCCGTTCTTCACCACCAAGCCCGCGGGTCGAGGCACGGGGCTCGGTCTTTCGACAGTGTACGGGATCGTGAAGCAAAGTGGCGGAAACATCTGGTTGTACAGCGAGCCGGGAAAGGGCTCGACGTTCAAGGTCTATCTACCCGCCGTCGATTCCCTCCCTGAGAATATCGGGAAGGCCGCTCCCGCCCAGTCGCTCGCGCGCGGCGGCGGCACCGTGCTCGTGGTCGAAGACGATGAGCAGCTGCGACGGCTGGCGCACCGCGCGCTCGCGAACAACGGGTTTGAGGTCCTCGAGGCCGACCGCGGCGGCACCGCCCTGGACATCGCGCGCCGGCACAAAGGGACCATCGATTTGCTGCTCACCGACGTGATCATGCCTGACACCAATGGCCGGAAGCTCGCCGAAACGCTCCGGGCCGCGCGCCCGGAGCTGCGCGTGATCTACATGTCCGGGTATCCCGACCGCGCGATCGTGAACCATGGGATGCTGGGACCCGGAGACGCCTACGTCGCTAAACCCTTCACCACCGAAGCGATTACCCGCAAGGTTCGCGAGGTCTTGGAGAAGCGATGAACTGGTCCATCGAGCGCAAGCTGCCGCTGTTCGTGACGATCCTCCTCGTGGCTGTGGCGATCGCGCAGCTCACGATCGGGTACGGCAAGGTGCGGCAGGCATCCCGGACCCTCGTCGACAAGCGACTGCCGCTCGCGACGCACGTGCTGGCCGACTTGTTCCAGATCCCGACGCAGCGGGCGCGGCTGACTGCACTCGCCAAGGACCCGGCGATCGCCGCATTTCTGCGGACACGCGATCCCGCGGATCGCGCGCGGGCACTCGCCGCGCTGCAGCGGATCACGGTCGACACCTCGTCGAACGCGAGTCTCGAGCTGCGGGACTTCGGGGGCAAGCTCCTGCTCCGGACCGGTAAGTTTACCGTGGCCGACAGCGTCTACGTCTCCCCGCGGAGCGATTCCGCGACGTACGGCCCGTTCATGCGGCAGGACACGACGCTCTTCATCGCCGTCACGATGGCCGTTGGCGCCGGACCCGCTGAGCGCGGCGGGGGCATCGTGCAGCAGGTTGCGCGCGTCCAGATGAATGCGCGGACGCCAAAAGCGCTGACCGGCCTGGCCGGTGGTGACATCGTCCTGCTCGTCGGCAATGCCGCGGGCGATCCCTGGACCGATTTTGGCACGATCGTACCGGCACCTCCCAAATCCGTGCTCACGAGTGCCACTCCGGTCCGCTACGAGCAGGGAGGCGAGATGAAGCGGGCGGCCGCCGCCGCGGTCCCCGGGACTCCCTGGATGGTCGTGGCGCAGATGCCCAGCCGGCTGATCGCGGTTCCCGCGCGCGACTATCTGAGGAGCATGGCGCCTATCGCGGTGCTCATCGTGATCGCGGGTGCGTTGCTCGCCTGGTGGGGCAGCCGGCGCCTGACGAAGCCATTGGTGCACATCACCGGTGCCGCGGAAGCCATCACGCTCGGGGACCTCGGGCAGCGTGTCAGCGTGCAGCGCGACGACGAGTTGGGCCGGCTGGCGCGCTCCTTCAACCTGATGGCGGAGCAGGTATCACGCTCCCAACACGACCTGGAAGCGCAGGTGGCGCAGCGCACGCAAGCACTCGAAGGGACGAACGCGGAGCTCGAGTCGTTTTCGTACTCGGTATCGCACGATTTGCGCGCGCCGCTCCGCGCGATTCATGGCTTTGCCCGCATTCTCCTCGAAGACCATCAGGCGAAGCTCGATCCCGAGGCCCAGCGTTTGCTAGGCGTGATCGATCAGAACACCCGGCGCATGGGCCAGCTGATCGATGATCTGCTGGCGTTTTCCCGTTTGAGCCGCAAAGAGCTGGCGTCGGCGCGCGTCGATATGACCGAAATGGCGAACGTGGTGGCTGACGAGCTGCGACGCGCCGAGCCGGAGCGAAATGGGCAGCTCGAGGTCAAGATCGGCACGTTGCTCCCCGCCCAGGGTGACCGGGCGGTGTTGCGACAGGTGTTCAGCAATCTCCTCCAAAACGCCATGAAGTTCACCCGCGCGCAACCAAACGCGCGGATCGAGGTGGGATCGCGGCCGGACGGCAAGGAGACGGTGTATTTTGTGAAGGACAACGGCGCCGGCTTCGACCCGCGTTACACGGACAAGTTGTTCGGCGTCTTCCAGCGCCTGCACAGCAACGAGGAGTTCGAAGGCACGGGCGTCGGCCTTGCGATCGTCAAACGCATCGTACAGCGTCACGGCGGGCGCGTCTGGGCGGAAGGCAAAGTGAATGAGGGCGCGACCTTTTACTTTACGCTGCCCGGGGGGAACTGATGCAGTCCAAGGGGGTCGAGATCCTGCTGGTCGAGGACAATGCGAACGACGCGGAGCTCACCCTGCGGGCGCTCAAGCAGCGCAACCTGGCCAACCAGGTGCACGTCTGCCGGGACGGCGCCGAAGCGATGGACTTCTTTTCGGCCGGCGCGAGTCCGGTCCCCAAAGTCGTGTTGCTCGATCTCAAATTGCCCAAGGTGGACGGCCTCGAAGTCCTGCGCCGTCTCAAAGGCGACGTGCGGACGAAGGCGATTCCGGTCGTCGTGCTCACGTCATCGCGTGAGGAGCCGGACATCGAGCGCGCGTACGAGCTCGGCGCCAACAGCTACATCGTGAAACCGGTGGATTTCGAGGCGTTCGCCCGCGCCGTGTCGGACGTCGGGCTCTACTGGCTGCTGCTGAACCACCCGCCGCAGTAAGCATGGCCACCGAGTCCCTCCGCGTGCTGGTGGTCGAGGATCGCGCGGAGGACGCGGAGCTGGCCATCCGCGAGCTCCGCCGCGCCGAAGTCAGCTGCGAGACGCAGCGCGTGGACAGCTCGGCGAGCTTCCGGCACGCACTCTCCGGTTTCCAGCCGGACGTCGTCCTGGCGGACTACACCGTCCCGGGATTCGGCGGCATGGCAGCGCTCGAAATCCTGCAGACGGAAGCATCCGGCATTCCCCTTATCATCGTCACCGGCAGCCTCGATGAGGAGACCGCCGCGGAGTGCATCAAAGCCGGGGCAGCCGACTACGTCCTCAAGACGAATCTCATCCGGCTGCCGTCAGCGGTCCGCGGGGCACTCGCCTTTGCGCGGAGTCAGGCCGACAAGCAGGCCGCCGAATCGGCGCTGCGGATCAGCGAACGCCGCTTTCGTGCGCTCGTGGAAGAGAGCTGGGACGCCATCGCATTGTTCGGGCCGGACGGCACCATCCTGTACGGCAGCCCGGCCACGACGCGGTTGCTGGGCTACGATCTCACGGAGTTCGTCGGGCGCAACGCGATGGAGCTGATCCATCCCGATGACCGCTCGGCCGTGCTGCTGCGTCTCGAGGAGGTGATGACCCAGTCGCGCCGCCGGGTGGAGGTCTCCTCACGGGTGCAGCACAAGAACGGCCAGTGGCGCCACCTCGAAGGCGTGTTAACCAACCTGCTCGACGATCCCAGCATCAGGGCAATCGTCAACAACTATCGCGACGTCACGGACCGCCGCCTCCTGGAAGAACAGATCGTTCTCGCGCAGAAGATGGAAGCCATTGGGCGGCTGGCCGGTGGCGTGGCGCACGATTTCAACAACATTCTCACGGCGATCGGCGGTTATACCGATCTCCTGCTCGCCGATCTCGACCCGGACGACAAACGCCGCCGGGACGTCGAGGAGATCCATCGCGCCGCCGACCGTGCGGCGGCGTTGACGCACCAGCTGCTCGCCTTCAGCCGGCGCCAGGTGCTCCAGCCCAAGGTGATCAGCTTGAATGCGCTGGTCCCCGATATCGAGAAGATGCTGCGGCGGCTCATCGGCGAGGACATTCTGTTCGCAACCGTCCTGCATCCCAAGACCGGCAACGTGCGCGCCGACCCAGGGCAGCTGGAGCAGGTCATCGTCAACCTGGCGGTGAACGCCCGCGACGCGATGCCCAACGGCGGTCGCCTGACGATCGAGACGCGCAACGTCGAGCTCGATCAGTCGTACACAACGGATCACCCTAACGTCAACCCGGGACACTACGTCATGCTGGCGGTGAGCGACACCGGTATCGGCATGAATGAAGAAACCAAATCGCGCATCTTCGAGCCGTTCTTCACCACCAAAGTTCGCGGCAAAGGCACCGGTCTGGGCCTCGCCACCGTCTATGGCATCGTGCAGCAAACAGGCGGCCACATCTGGCCATACTCGGAACCAGGCCAGGGAACGACGATGCGCGTGTATCTCCCTCGCGTCGACGAGCCGGCGGACCCCATCGAGCATCCCATCGAAACAACACCAACCGCGTTGCGCGGGACCGAGACCATTCTTCTCGTCGAAGACGAAGCTCCGGTCCGCTCGATCACCCGCCAACTGCTCCAGCGCAACGGATACACGGTCCTGGAAGCGGCGGATGGACAAACGGCGCTGGCGTTGGTGGACGGAGCGCAGCATGGCACGCACGTCGATCTACTGTTGACTGATGTCATCATGCCGGGAATGAGCGGTCGCGCGCTTGCGGCTGAGCTCATGACGCGGCGACCGGCGCTACGGGTGCTTTTCATGTCGGGATACACGGATGACGCCATCGTGCGTCACGGGATGCTTGAGCCGGGGCTCGCCTATCTCGAAAAGCCGTTCCGACCGCCGACCTTGCTCCGCAAAGTGCGGGAAGTCCTCCAAACCCCCCCTCGTCCCCCCGAATAAGACCCGAAAAAAATCGATATTATCGATACAAACTAGCGAGTGTGCGCTCACTTAAGCTCCCAACTCATTTTCTAGTAAGCATATAACTGTGCGCAAGCCCGAAATGACAAGTGTACTAGGTTGTCCCATAAGCGGTTACGACAGTAAGTGGCGCCGCGCACTGACCCCCACACTAGATTGCGCCATGCCTTTACCGGCCCTCGTCGGGCACGAAAGGGTTAAGACCAGACTGGCTGGCGCCCACGCCTCCGCAAAGCTGCCGCAAGCGCTTCTGTTTGCGGGCCCCCGTGGCGCGGGAAAGCAACGTCTCGCGCTGTGGCTTGCTCAACTGATCCATTGCCAGGCACCTCGGGCGGTGGGCAGCAATTCCCAGGAACCTTGTGGTGAATGCCGCCCTTGTCGCCTTGTGGTTTCTCTGCAGCACCCGGACGTGCACTGGTTCGTACCGGTAGAGCTCGGCAAACGCGGCTCGGACGCCGAGAAGCAGGTCGATGTCGTGGCGGATGCGCTGGCAGAGGAAATGACGGCGCGGCGCGAGCAGCCGTTATACGGGCCGAGCGCCGGCCTAGCGAGTCATCCAGTCGCAGCCGTGCGCCTGTTGCTCAAGCGGCTGGCGCTGACGCCGGCGATGGGAACGCGGAAGGTGTTCATTGTTGGCGATGCGGAGCGTCTTATTCCGCAGCTGGGGACGGAAGTCGCGGCGAACGCGCTGCTCAAGGCGCTCGAGGAACCGCCGGCCGACTCGGTGATCATACTGACGGCCGCCGACCCCAACGCCCTGCTTCCGACGGTTTTGTCTCGTGTTGTGCTGGTTCGTGTGGCACGAATCGCCGACAGTGACGTGACAGCTTTCGCGCAGCAAACGCTCGGCATAAGCAGCAAAGCTGAACTGGCACAACGAGTTGCAGCTGCTGAAGGGTGCATTGGCAAGCTCTTTGCGACGGCTCCGGTCCGTCCGGGACAGTCGGCAGGGGCAGATCTCGCTGGACGGTTTGTCGATGCGCCCTGGGTATTCGCGCTTGGGCAGGTGCCGTTCCAGGCACGAGGCGGTTTCACCGACATGCTCGATTCGCTCGCGAGCAGATTGCGAAGCGAAGCGCGGAGCGGCGGCGATACCGACAAGCTGGTCGAGGCGATCGCGGTCGTACTGGATGCGCGCGACCTCGCACAGGGCAACGTGAACCCGCAGCTCCTCGCCGCCGTATTAGCGGAGGATCTGCAAGCGGTTAGGGGCTCATGAAGCTGTCGCACCTGGACCAGGCCGGCCGTGCTCGCATGGTCGATGTCGGCGACAAGCCGCTGATGGATCGGACGGCAGTCGCCAGCGGGTCGATTCGGATGTCGCCGGAAGCGTTCCGGCAGGTGGCCGACCAGGCCGTCGCCAAGGGCGATGTCCTCGCGGTCGGTGAAGTTGCGGGAACGCTGGCGGCGAAGCGCACGGCGGAGCTGATCCCGCTCTGTCACCCGCTCGGTCTGGACCATGTAGAGGTGGAAGCCAGTCTGGCTGAATCGCTGCCCGGCGTGCTCGTTCGGGCGAAGGTGCGGACGGTGGGCCGGACCGGTGTGGAGATGGAAGCGCTGACGGCAGTCGCGGTCGCCCTGCTGACCGTGTACGACATGGTCAAGGCAGTGGACGGCAGCATGGTGATCGAGGATGTACGTCTCGTGGAGAAGCAAAAAGCTCCGCGCGATGATTGACGGCTGCTTGATGCCGGTGCTGCATGCTTGATTCACAAGACGTCGTGTACCAGGAGAGGAGTATGCATACGAAAACTCAACGTTTGATACTGCGCGGCGGAATTCTCGTGCTGGCCGCTCTGCTCGTCAGTACTGTGGGCGGGTGGGCCGGGGGCACGACCACCGATGCTGAGCGCGTGCCCGGTTCGGGCACGGAGGTGCTCGGTGAGCTGCGCTCGCTCCGGCAACAGCTGGACGCAAAGCAGGGCGAGTTGGAAGTCGCCCGGCTCCAGCTCGACCGCGTCGACGCCATCATGCAGTACTCGACGCACTACCGGCTCCCCGCCGACATGGCGACGGCGGTCTACGACGTCGCGCTGAGCGAGGGGATCGATCCCGGCCTGGCCTTCCGTCTGGTGAAGGTCGAGTCCGGCTTCAACCCGCGCGCTATCAGCCACGTTGGGGCGATCGGTCTGACGCAGGTGCTGCCCAGCACGGCGCGGCTGTACGAGCCCGGGCTGACGACGCAGCAGCTGTATGACCGTGATACGAACCTGCGGATCGGGTTTCGCTACCTGCGGGACCTGCTGGATCGCTATCCCGCCAACATGTCGTTGGCGCTACTGGCCTACAATCGTGGCCCCGCCAAAGTCGAGCAGCTGCTGGGTGCCGGCCGCGACCCCGCGAACGGCTATGAAGCAGAAGTTATGAAGGGATTCCGGCACCACTAACCTCGGGTGCCGGCCTGATCACCGGCCCGGAATGAGCAGGACATCTCCGGGCCGGATCACACTCCGCATCGTCAGATCGTTCGCCTCCAGCAGGGCCATCAACCCGATGCCGTGCTGGCGGGCGATGCCGCTGGCGGTCTCGCCCGGCGCGACGCGATGGCGCGTGCCGTCGCTGCTGCCGACATTGTCTCCGCGGTAGCGCGAGCGCGAGACGCGGCGGGTCGCCCGCGGCTCGGGCGGGTTGCTCCAGGCGCCACGGGGCACGACTCGGCCGCTCATCGGCACGATGACACGCTGGCCGACGCGCAGCGCGTGTGAGCGGAGATGCGGATTTGCCGCCTGCAGCATCGTGACGGTCACCTTGTAGCGCTGCGCAATTCCCGACATTGTCTGGCCGGTCGTCACGTAGTGGTCGACAAACGTGATGCGCTCGTTGACGGGGAGATCGGCGTACCGCTCCGCAACCGTGGCGCCCTTCCCCCGCGGCACGCGCACGACCACGCCACGCCCCGGCGGCGTAATCCCGCGCACAAACTGCGGGTTGAGCTCGAGCACCGCAGCAACCGACGTATCCGCGAGGCGCGCCAGCACGTCCAGGCCCGTCGCGTCGGGGACCGATACCTCGTCGAAAACCAACGGCGGCAGGCGCTCGATGTCGGTGAAGCCGTAGCGGTTCGGCTGCTTGGCGATCAAGGCCGCCGCAATCAGCTTCGGCACGTAGTCGCGGGTTTCGCGGCGGAGGTTCCGGCGGTCGGCGATCTGGAAGAACGTCTGATCGTCGACGGTGTCCGGCTCACCCGGCAGACGCCGGATCTCTCGCTCGATGCGGCCGGCGCCGGCGTTGTAGGCCGCCGCCGCCAGATACACACTCCCCAGCCGCTGGACCAGATCCTGGAGATGGTTGACGGCGGCGTCGGTCGCCTTGAAGGGATCCCGCCGCTCGTCTACCCACGGATCGATGACCAAGCCATAGCCCCGCCCGGTCGAAGACATGAATTGCCACATCCCCACGGCGCGGGCGCGGCTGACGGCGGTATTCGACAAGCCACTTTCAATCAGGGTGAGGTACACCAGATCCTCGGGCAGGCCCCGGGCGCGCAGCCGTTCCCGAATCATTCCTTCATAACGGCCGAGCCGTGACAGCCAGATCGTGAACCGATCACGCGCATCGAGCTGGAAGAACTCCAGATACTCGAGCACCCGGCGGTTTCCGGCGAAGTTCGAGACGTCGATATCGAAGGTGGTGGTCGCGTCGTTGCCGAACAGATCCTGGGCCTCCTGGCGGACGTCCTCGCCGCGCACCGCCACATTGGTGCGGGGGGCCGAGAGGGAGTCGGGGGACCGTTCGTGGAGGCTGTCCAGCGCCGACTGATCGGCTGCGGAGTCCTGCTCCACGGTCGCCAGCGCCGTGCCAAGCTGCACCGCCGAGCTGTCGCGCTGGGTCACGCCGGACACAGGCGCGGCGACCGGAGCGTGCGGAACATGCGCGCCGGCGCAGGCGGCGAGCACCGCTGCACCCATCATCGAGAACCCGTATGCCGTCAGTCGTTTCATCGTGTCGCCAGATAATTCCCGAGTAAACGGTTCGTCGCATTCAACACTGCAAGCGCCGCGCCGCGGGGCGGATCGACTTCCGTCAGACACGATCCCACGAGCCGCGTCACTTCTTCCGCGCGTGCCGATAGCGAAACGATCACTACTGTCGCATCGAACGCACGCACCGCTTTCACGCCCAGCAATTCGAACGTGAGCCGCGGTTGTACCGCCTGCTCCAACGCATTCACCGCCGCCACTGCGCAGCAGCGCAGCTCGCCGGTTTGGGACGATACGCCGTCGGAGGAGCCTTCGAACCGACGACCATCAGACCACGTCAGCACCACCTTGGCGCGACAGCGGCCATTGGCGAGCCGCTGAAAGCCGAACTCCTGGAACCGCAGGCGCTCGTCGGGCACGTGAGCAACCTCAGTCGAACCGAACTTCGATCTGCTGCTTGACGCCGGATTCCTGCGCCGCCTCGACCACATCGACCTCTAGCCGGGGACGTCCCTGCCCGTCGCGCTCGGCTGAAATGACGAGAATCAGTCCGCTCTCGAACTCCACCTTGATATGCCGCACGTCGGAGCGCACCGTGACATGTTTGACCGCCTCACCCCTGAGGCGCGTCACTGCTCCGACGACGCGCCGAAGATCCTGCAGGTCCGCGGTACTCACGCCAGACGCTCCGCCAACAGCTGGGAGAGCGCCGTGTCGGGAATCCGCTCTGCCTGGATGAACAGTGACGACTTCGAGGTGGCCTCCAACGGATACGGCGTCCAGAACGACCGGCGCCTACCCGGTAGGGGCTCAGACGCGACAGCGGCCCGAAACGACAGCACCAGCTGCCAAGCGGCCGTATTCGCGCGGCGCTCGGCTACAGCATCCACGTGCCAAACCTGGTCCCCGTGCGCAATCACTCGCCATGACATGGCTCACCTCGAGCCCGGAAAAGGGCGCAAAGGGCCCCCAATATGAGGCTTAGATGCTTCCCAGTCAATAGTTTAGGGGGTTTTTAGTCGTCTCGGGTGACGTACGCCCGGAAGCGCGTCGCCAGGTCCCGCGTGACGGGGCCGGAGACGCCTGTGCCGATCGAACGCCCGTCCAGCTTCGAGATGCCGATGACCTCGGCCGCGGTTCCGGTGAGGAACACTTCGTCGGCCGTGTAAAGGTCGTACCGGTTCATCGGCAACTCTTCTATTCCGTAGCCTGCTTCCCTGCCCAACTCGATGACCGTGTCGCGCGTGACGCCACGCAGGATGCCTGTGTACGGCGGGGGGGTCTTCAGTGTGCTGTTGGACACGGCAAAGAGATTCATCCCGCTCGCCTCCGCGACGTACCCGGCGGCGTCCAGCATGATCACCTCGTCCACGCCGGCCGCGATGCCTTCGACCTTGGCGAGAATATGGGAGAGGTAATTCAGCGATTTGACGCGAGGAGAAAGGGCCTCGCGGTGATGAATCGGGGTGGCGGCAGTCAGTGCCGTGAGCCCTTTCTCATACCGGTCCTGCGGCCACAGCTTGATCGTATCGAAGATGCAGAAAACGGTAGGCTTCGGGCATTTGCGTGGATCGAGGCCGAGATCGCCGATCCCGCGCGTGACCACCAGCCTGATGTAGTTGTCCTTGATGCCGCTCTTCTCGACGCCTTCCTCCACCATCCGCGCCATCGCGTCCCGCGCGACGGGAATCTCGAGCCAGATGGCCTTCGCGGAGTCATACAGTCGGTCGAGGTGGGCATCCAGGCGGAAGACGCGACCGCCGTAGGCACGGATGCCCTCGAATACGCCGTCACCATACAGTAGGCCGTGGTCGAATACAGAAACGACCGCCTTGCCGCGGTCGAACCACGTCCCATCGATCCACACGATGGAGGGCATCGAAGGGAATCTGCCTCCGATGCCCTCGCCTGACAACCGGGGTCTAGAGACTAGTGGTCAACCCCGTCGTCGTCATGCCCATCGTGATTGTCGTCGCGGAAGGCGTCAATGGAGGCCTCGATGCGGTCCTTGACCACACCTTCGTTCGCTTGACCCTTGTTGGCCGACGCCGGATTCACCAGGGCCGTCCCGCCCGCGTTCAGGAACCAGTTCGCGATGTCGATGCGGAGCGTCACGTTGGTTGGTTGCCCGTCGCTGACCGTCAGCGGCGGCGACAGGGCCACTTCCTGGCTCGCGTCCAGATCGGACGTGAACGTGAAGTCACTGCGCGTGCCGGCCTGGCTGTAGGTGCCGGTGACGCGGATGGACACGCCGTCAAAGTTTGGGTTTGCGGCGATGAAGGCGGCATCGTCCGACGACTCCGGTTTGTGGATCTTGAACTCGAGCTCGTCGTACATGCCCGCGGGCGCGTTCACGGCAACCATGGTTTCCGTCGCTGTAGAGCCCAGCGGCAGCGCGACCAGCGTGGAGCCGGTCTCGAACTCCTCGCAGTCGCCGTTGCCTTCGACCGAGTCACACGCGGCGGCTTCGACGCGCTTGAGCTCGATTTCCCGGAGAACGATCTCGACGCTGCGCAGAATGATGGTGTCGTTCCCGAGCGCGATGACGGTACTATCACCGGCCGCGATCACGGCTGGAGCACCAGTCACCGCGGCGAGCGCCGCGCTCGCAACGGGCGCGCCGGGACGGACTGACGACATGGCAAGGTTGAGGCGGCCGCCGGTGTTGTCCGTGCAGGCGGCGAACAGCACCGCGATGAGTGGCGCCCCTAAAAGACTGAGACTGCGATTCATGAATCCTCCTTTGAGGTTCTGCACGAAAGGCCGTGCGCCAAACCGGGGAGGCAATCGTCATACCATGCATAAGTCGTTGCGATAGAGTGAGTTTTGTTTATGAAGGCCCTTCACACTGACTCGCTTCGAACGCTACTGCCTCGAAACGAGTCGCTCAGCGGCAGTCACCGCGCCGATCCTGCGGTACAAAGCCACGGCGCGCTCGCGGGCCGCCTGCGCGCCGTCGGCATCGCCCCTCGCGGCGAGCGCCGTGCTGAGGTCGCGCTCGATATCGGCGAGCGTGTCTGTACTGCCGTACTCCGTCGCGAGCTGAGCGGCTTTCTGGAGTAGAGCCAGTGCCGCCGAGTCGTCGCGAGTCGCCCGCGCGACGGCAGCCTGAACACGCCAGACTTCCGGCAGTCCCGCCTGGAATCCGATGCGGGTGTAACGCTCCGCCGCGCGCTGCAGCTCGGCGGCGGCGAGCGCGGGATCGCCGAGTGCGACGTGGAGCTCCGCGCGGCCGGTCGAGGCCAGCGCGACGAGCTGCTCGTCGCCCACCTGGGTCGCGAGGCGTACGGCTTCCTCGGCGGCGCCAAGGGCGGCCCGTGCGTTGCCCTGATCGCGCAGGCTGATGCCGATGTTGTGATGCGTTTCCGCAATACCACGGATGTGTCCGACCTGCTGGTAGGCAACCAATGCCAGCCGGTAGTTCGCGAGCGCGATCTCGTGCTCCCCTCGAATGTTGGCCAGAATGCCGAGGTTATTGAGGCAGCGGGCCTCTGTCGTGTGATCGGCCAGCGCGCGGGCCATTTCCAGCGCGGCAATGAAGTGGCGCTCGGCGTCGTCGACGTCGCCATGCCGGAGCGCGATGAGGCCCTGGTAATTCCGGGCGCGCAGCTCGGCATGGCGCTCGCCACGCTTCTGCGCGAGCGCGCGCGCGAGCTCCGCCCAGTGCACGGCCGCGTCGTGATCCCCGAGCCGCCCATAGGCTTCGGCGGCGAGCAGCGCTGGTCGGGTCCGGCCCTCGCGCACCGCCGCCGGCAGGCGTTCCAGCGCCGCCAGGACGTCACGATGCCGACCCGCAGCAGCGAGACGCTCGAGCTCCTGAAACTGAGCCGACTCGTCAGCAAACGGGCGGTCCACCATTACCAGGCCAAAGCGTACTCGGTGAAGGAAAGGATATTGGCATCGATCTCGTCGAGCTCTTCGAACTTGACCGAGCCCACGCGGAACCAGTCGACGGTCGGGCCCTCGCGCCGCCACACGTCGAGAATGTGCTCGATGGTGCTGTCGGCCCCGTTCTGGACGCCGTCGTCGTTGAAGTCGTGATCGGCGTGGAAGTACTCGACTTTCAGCCGGGCGGGGTGGTCCGGACTGAACTGCAGGCCTGTGGGCTCAAAGCGAAAGAGGAATTGTGCGCTGTCGACCACCGTGATCGTGATCAGGATCGAGTCGCCGGCCTGAAATGCCGAGCCATCCGGCTTGCGCAATAGCGCGTCACCGGGGACCTCAAAGCGCAGGAACTCCTCGCCGGTGTCGGCCGGGGTGGCGCCTTGGTAGTTGAGATGCAGCTCGCGCCCATCACCGACCTTGGCCCAAAAGCTGTCCCGCGCGGCGACGAGGGGCGGAGCCGTGACATCCTGCTGCACGATGTGCAGGTCAGCATTGGGCACGCCTGGCGCAGTACTGTCGGTGCAGCTGAGCAGCGCCGCGGCGCTGCAGATCAACAGAAGTCGACGCATCACGAAAGTCCCCAAGATTGAGGTTCGTCTGACTGTATCCGCACGGCATAGACCAGCAGAATGCATTGCCGCACCTGCGGTTGGCGGAGGTGGGCTGCCGCATCCCGGGCCAACTGCCTCACTCTGAGGCAGCGTCGTCCGAGTCCTTCCCCTCGAGCAGGCGCTGCAGCCGCGAGCGCGAAATGCCCAACCGGCGCGCTGCTTCGGAGCGATTGCCTCCAGTCGCGTCGAGCATCGCCCGTGCCGCCGCACGGACGATTTCGTGCAGGGGCGCCGGAAACGGCAGCGCTCCGGTGGCCGCGGCGGGGGCGTCACCCGGCGTCAACTCGCGGAGGCTCAACTCGCCCGGTGGCGAGAGGAGCAGCGCGCGCTCGATGGCGTTCCGTAGCTCGCGCACGTTGCCGGGCCAGCTATGCGCGAGGAGCGTGCGCCGCACATCCGGATTCAGCGCCGGCTCCGGCAATCCGTATTGCGTGCTGAACTTCCGGAGGAACGTCTCGGCGAGCAGCACGACGTCGTCGCCGCGCTCGCGGAGCGCCGGGAGGCGCAGGCTGACGACGTTGAGACGATAGAAGAGGTCTTCGCGGAACCGGCCCTCGCGCACTTCCGCGCCGAGGTCGGCGTTCGTGGCCGCGATGATGCGGACGTCCACGCGGCGGGTGGTGGTCGCGCCGAGGCGTCGCGTCGTCTTGTCCTCGAGCGCGCGCAACAGCTTCGATTGCAGCTCCGGCGCCAGGCGGTTGATCTCGTCGAGCAGCAGGCTGCCGCCGTCAGCCGCCTCGAATAGCCCCGGCTTGGCGGTTTTGGCGTCCGTGAATGCGCCGCGCTCATGACCGAAGAGCTCGCTCTCGAGCAGCTGCGCCGGAATGGCGGCGCAATTCAGCTCGATGAAGGGGGCCGCGGCACGCGGGCCCCCGTAATGCAGCGCGCGCGCGAGCAGCTCTTTTCCCGTGCCGGTCTCCCCGGTGATCAGTACGGTGGCATCGGAATGCGGGAGGACGCGCGCCGCGCGCTCGAGCGCCTCGCGCAGCGCCGGGCTCTCGCCGACGATCTCGCGGAAGGCATGCGCCTGCGCTTCCAGCTGAGCCATGGCGCTCCGCGCCAGCGCGCCGCGGCGGCGTGCGACGCCGGCCGTGACGACCTCCCGGAGCGCGTCGCGATCCTCCGGCAGCGCGAAGTAGTCAGCGGCTCCGGCGGCCACGACCTGCGCGGCGATTCGGTGATTCGCGGCGGCTCCCACGCCAACGATGGGGACGTCGGAGGGGACGGTCAGACCGGCGACGAACGATGAGAGACCCGATTCCGCACCACCCGCAGCGAGCAGAATGACAGCGGCGCCCGGCGGAGGGGATTCTCCCTCGGCCGGGCGCCATTCGACCAGTGGGACGTCCAGCTCGTCAGCCAGCAGCGGCCAGAAGTCGCCGAACGAATCGGTCAGACGGACGAGGAGGAGTGCGGTCTCGGGTGTCGTCACACAGTAGAATGGTGGCTGGGGTTGTATGAAAATGTGATGAAGGACCGGTGTGGCTCAATGAGGCGGCTGGGGATCGAACCCAGGACCTACGGATTAAAAGTCCGTTGCTCTACCAACTGAGCTACCGCCTCCGGTGGCCGAAAGATAGTGACCCGAGTTAGGTTTTGCCGCGCATGAGCGGCTCCAGCTCCAATCCCATTTCCAGCGTTTCCGACACCGCCCGTTGGGTCGCGATGTACCGCGCCATGGAGAGTGAACGGCCGGACGCGTTGTTCCGCGATCCGTACGCCCGGCGCCTCGCGGGCCCGGCCGGGGAACAGATTCTGGCGTCGATGCCGCAGGGCCGGCGCTGGGCGTGGCCCATGATCGTTCGCACCGCCGTCATGGACGAGATCATCATGCGTCTCGTCACCGAGCAAGGCGTCGATACGGTCCTCAACCTCGCGGCCGGGCTCGATGCGCGCGCCTACCGTCTGGATCTGCCGGCACAGCTCCGCTGGGTCGACGTGGATCTCGAGGGCATCCTCTCATATAAGGAAGCAGCACTGGCCGGCGAGCGGCCGCGCTGCCGGGTGGAATTCGTTCGCGCCGATCTCACCATCGAGACGGCGCGCCACACCCTGTTCCAGCGCGTCGGCGCGCAGACCAAGCGCGCGCTCGTGATCACGGAAGGGCTGCTCGTCTACCTGAAGCCCGAAGACGTCACCGCGCTCGCGACCGATCTCGCCGCGCAGCCTGCGTTTCGCTGGTGGCTGATCGACCTTGGCTCGCCGGCCCTGCTCAAGTTCATGAGCGGCACCTGGGGAAAGCAGCTGCAGTCGGGCAACGCCCCCATGATCTTCGCTCCGGCCGAAGGGACGGCGTTCTTCGCGCCGGCCGGCTGGGATGAAGCCGAGTATCATGCGATGTTCGACGAAGCCCTGCGGCTCAAGCGCGCCCCGAAAATGTCGTGGGTGTGGAGACTGCTCGGCCTGCTCGCGTCGAAGCGGCGACGCGCGGAATACAAACGTTTCTCCGGCATCGTCCTGCTCCAACACAAAACTTAGGAGAGCGTCGTGACCCTGCGGCACGCCTGCTGCTTTCTCGTCATCGTCACCAGCTGTACCCGTCCGAAAGCCGCTGCCCCAACAGGTCCGAACGTCGTCACCATCACGGCGACCGAATATGCGTTCGGCGCACCCGACACCATCCCGGCCGGTCTGACCACGCTCCGGATGCTCAATCCGGGGCGCGAGCCTCATCAGGCGTTCCTCGCCGGCGGGCAGGGCAAGTCGTTCGCTGAGCTCGAGGCCGCCATGATGAAGGAAGGGCCGCTCCCCGAGTGGTTGACCATCCCGATCGGCGCCGGAGTCGTCGTGAGCGGCGACAGCTCGATCGTCACCGCGAACCTGCCCCCCGGGAACTACCTGATCCTGTGCTTCATCCCGAGCCCCGACGGCACGCCGCACGTGGCGAAGGGCATGAGCCGCCGTATCGTCGTCACGGCGGCGCCCGCGGGCGCAGTCACCGCGCCGGAGCCCACGGCTGACGTCACGATCACACTCAACGACTACGGCTTCACCACCTCCACACCGCTGACCGCCGGCACGCACACGATCCGCGTCGAGAACAGCGGACCGCAACTACACGAGCTCACCATCGAGCGGCTCGCGCCCGGCAAAACGGTCGCCGACTTCCGGCAGTGGGTCGCGGGCGGGATGCGGGGCACGCCTCCGGTGGAGTCGGTCGGCGGTTTCGCTGGACTGGACAAAGGAAAGGTAGGCTGGGTCACGATCACGTTGACGCCCGGCAACTATCTCCTGAACTGCTACGTGCCCGACGCCAAAGATGGGAAGCCGCACTTTGTGCATGGGATGGTACAGCAGATCGCTGTCAACTGACGGCCGGACGGCCAAACGGCCGGACGGCCGCGCTCGCGACCATCCGGCCGTCAGGCCGTCAGACCTTCCGACCGTCGGTTAGAACACCCAGTGCACTCCAAGCTGCGTCTGCTGCGGGTCGCCGTAGCCGCTCCGGAGCGTGCCATCGAAGTTGAAAAGCAACGCCTGCGCTGGATCGCGGAAGTTTGCTGAGCCGAGCACATTGAACATCTGCCCGACCAGCTCGACGCGACCTTTGCCGACGTTGAACGGCCAGGTCAGGCCCAGGTCCCACGAGAAATAGCTGTTGTCCTTCCGCAAGGTGTTGCGTTTGAGAATGACCCCCGTCGGAGCGCCTGCGGCAGTGAGGCAAATCCGGTCCTGTGGGGTGACGGCGCGCTGCCCCGAGGGCTGGTTGTTGGCCCCGCACTTCTCCGACGTGGGTTGTGCCGAGTAGAGGCTGAGGCGGCTGTTCAGGAATAGACCGCCGCCGATGTGCGCTACCATCCAGCCGTTAAACCGATGGCGCTGGTCTCGATCGCTCCAATTGTACTCGGGCGCCAAGCTATCGGCCCGGGCGTACCGGAATGTGAACGGGTCGCGCTCGTTATCGTCGTCCGACTTGTCGAAGGACAGGGTGTAGTTCACCTGGAACTGGAAATTCGGATCGAGGACGCGCTTCAGGCCGATCGTAATGCCATTGTAGCGTGACTTTGCGCTCGACTCCACGGTCGTCAGCGTAAAGATGCCGTTCCCGCCCGGAAGCCCGCTGCCCCATGGGCTCCCGAAGTGGCCGTCGTTGCGGTTGATGAACCGTGTCAGATGGTCGGACCGGGAATGCGTGTAGCTGATCGAGGCACCGAGGTCGGAGCCGATTTGCCATTCATATCCCAGGCTTGCGCTGAGCGTCCGCGGATTCTGGAACTTCTTGTCGAAGACAAAGACATCCGGGAAGAATACGGCGCTCTGAGAAACGTTGTCCGGAAGTTGGGCGTTGAATCCCGGCACGGGTCCGAAGTAGGCTCCCGGGAACGGCACGCCGCGGAAATACGTCATCCCGATCGAACCGTTGGTGCTGCGGCTCGAGGCCAGGTTCAGGCCGGGAATCCGGGCGTAGTACAAGCCCGCGCTGCCGCGTAGGACGCGCCGCCCGTCGCCCCCCGGGTCATAGGCAAACCCGAAGCGCGGCTGCAACATCTTCTTGTCCGATGGAATTGTCCCGTCGGACGGGAACGTGTAGGTGCCGGTCGCATTGGTTACTGTCTGTCCGATGAACGGCGCGTAGAACACTTGCGATGGCGGCGTAATCGGGTCGGCCTGAATCTCCGCTTCCCACCGCAGCCCGTAGTCGAACGTCCACTTGGCGTTTGGCTTCCAGGAATCCTGGAGGTACATGGCCAGGTCGGTTTGCGGGATGTCCTGGGTTCCCGACTCCTGCAGGGAGCGACCCACGCCTGCCTGCTGGAGATAAAGCAAGACGGGACCGGTCTGCACGTTGTTGACTGGGCAGCCACCGGTCGTGTTGTTGGAGGTAACTCTGGTGAGCGTGTCGACGCATTCCACGTAATTGGGGTTCGCGGCGAAGCTCAGGAACCCCGGTACCGAGTTGAAGATGTATCGCGAGTTCCCGAACCCGATGAACGTCTGAATTGAGTGCACCTTGTTGTACTCGAAGCCGAGCTTAAAAAAGTGATCGCCCTTGGCAAACGAGATGTTGTCGACTAGCTGCACGCGCGTGTCGTAGTAGGCGACCGGCAGAAAGAACGGCATGCCGAACCGGAAGTTCGGGGCAACGGCGATGTCGGGGAACGGCCGATCGCCGGCATCCACCCGATTGGCCCCAAGTGTCGCGCTCCGTGGCCCGTCATATGGGCGGGGGCGATCCTCGCGCGAATACTGGAATCGGAATTCGTTCGCCATGTTCGGCTTGAGGTACGACACCAGGCTGCCGTTCACGGCGTTGGAATGATCCTGCTCCAGCCCGTTTGCGCTGCGCGCCCAACTGTCCACGTCAAACGTACCGTTGGCCTGCTCCGACCAGGTGTAGTTGTACTTCAGCGACGCGTGATGGCGGTCGGAAAGGTTGAAATCGAATTTCGCGAGCAGCACGCGCGCATTGTTGGTGCGCGCGATCGAGCCGTAGTCGTTCCGCAGCGCCCCCGCGTACGCCGTATCCATCCACGCGCGCAGCGACGGGTCGATCCGACTGATATTGGTCTGCTTGGTCTCGTCGTAGATCTGCTGATCGTACGCCAGGAAGAAGAAAGCGCGATCGTGCTTGATCGGTCCGCCCAGCGTGAAGCCGAACTGGTGCTGCGTGAAGTCGGGCGCGGGAAGCGTGGTGCCGCCGTGGTGCGGTTGGCCCGAGAGCGCCCCGTCCTTTCCATAATAGTGCAGCGAGCCGTGCAGCTGATTCGTCCCGGACTTGGTCACGACGTTCACGAAGCCACCCGACGACCGGCCGAACTCGGCGTTGGCGCCGGACGACGTCACGACGATCTCCTCGACGGCGTCCAGGTTGAACGTGAACGGCGGCCGTTGGCCGCCGCGCTGCTCGCCGAAGAACGGATTGTTGAAATCTGCACCGTCCACCGAAACGTTGTTGTGAATCCCCTTCTGACCGCTTATCGACAGCTCGTCGCCATCGGGGCCCTGTACGATGGCCACGTTGGGTGTGAGCAGCGTCAGGTTCAAGTAGTTGCGGCCGTTGTTCGGCAGGCGCGACACCGCGGCGTCGGGCAGGCGCGTGGAACTCTCGATTTTGGTCGCATCGACGACCGGCTGCTTCGCCTCGACAACGACCGCCTGCAGCTGCACCGCGGCGAGCGGCAGATTCAGATTCACCGTCTCGCCGACGCCCAGCCGCACGCCCGTCCTCCGTGTTTCGCTGAAGCCGACAGCCCGGGCCGTGACGTCGTAAGTCCCGAGCGGCATGAGGGGAGCGACGAAGATGCCCCGCTCGTTGCTTGTGACCTGGCGCTGGAAGCCGGTCTGGGTTTCGCGCAGGACCACGCTGGCGCCTGCGACGGTTGTCCCCGCCGGGTCGGTGACCGTGCCGCGAATCACGCCTGTGGTTGCCTGCGACTGTGCCGCCAGCACAACGGGGAACGCGAGAGCCAATACCACCGGCCCGAGGAGCTTGCGCACCATGCTTCGGCCTCCGACGGGTTGGGGAAGGTGTTTCGGAGCGGCTAGCGTATCACTCAGAGAAAGGGCGGTCAAGGGCGGTAATGGAGTAACTTTTCGTCATGCAGAACGCCGAAATCGCGCGTCTCCTGGGCGACGTCGCCGACCTCCTCGAAATCTCAGCCGGCAATCCCTTCAAGGTGCGCGCCTATCGCAATGCAGCACGCACGGTCGCCGATCACGCCGATCCCATTGCGGAGCTCGTGTCGGGCGGGGATTTCGACCTGACGGACTTGCCGGGAATCGGCGGCGGCATCGCGAAGGAGATCACGGCACTCGTCGAGACGGGCACCCTGCCCCAACGTCAGCAGCTCGTCGCCACGATCCCGCCGGGGCTGCTCGACCTGCTGCGCATCCCGGGTCTCGGCCCCAAGCGGGTCAAGCTGTTCCACGAGAAGCTCAAGGTGAACAGTGTGGCCGATCTCAAGGACGCGCTGGAAAAGGGCAAGATCGCCAAGCTGCAGGGATTCGGCCCCAAACTGCTCGAGAAGATTCGCGAGGGCGTTTCCGGCGCCGCCGCGGACACACAGAAGCGGATGGTGCTGCACGATGCCGAGCAGTACGCGCGGGCGATCGTGGAGTATCTCAAGACCGGCGGCGGCATCGACGCGATCGACGTCGCGGGGAGCTTTCGGCGCCGCCGCGAAACGATCGGCGATCTCGACATCGTCGTGAGCTGCAAGAACGCCGCGGCGGCCGCGGCGGTGATCGAGCGGTTCACGAAGTTCGGGGAGGTGAAAGAAGTCG
>Ga0075434_100000316_pt1 | contig 34532 bp, 32 predicted proteins | sample RhiMethybrSRZTD3_FD_75298 | JGI IMG/M metagenome (GOLD analysis project Ga0075434, IMG submission 75298) | Populus rhizosphere microbial communities from Tennessee, USA - Rhizosphere MetaG P. TD hybrid SRZTD3 | ecosystem: Host-associated > Plants > Roots > Rhizosphere > Soil | place: USA...
ATTGAACAACTGGGCGGGAAATCTCGAGTACGGCACTGAGAATCTGACTTCGGCCCGCTCGCTCGAGGAGGTGCAGTCCTTCGTCCGCAAGCAGGCAAAGTTCAAGGTCCTGGGGACGCGACACTGCTTCAACAATATTGCAGACACCAAAAGTGCCTTCCTCTCTTTGAAGCCCATGGATCAGGTGGTCGCGCTCGATAGCGAGGCACGCACCGTGACAGTATCCGCCGGCGTGAGCTACGGGCAATTGTCGCCGTACCTGCACGAGAAGGGATTTGCGCTGCATAACCTGGCTTCCCTGCCCCACATCTCGATCGCCGGGGCGTGCACGACCGCGACGCATGGTTCGGGAGAGAGGAACGGCAACCTCGCTACTGCGGTATCGGCCTTGGAGATCGTGAACGCAGCCGGCGAGGTGGTGAAGCTTTCACGTCAAGATCACGGCGACCCCTTTCGCGGTGCGGTAGTCGGCTTGGGCGCGCTGGGTGTGATCACCAAAGTGACGCTCGACCTGCAGCCCACTTTCATGATGCGGCAATACGTTTATGAGAACCTGCCGCTCAGTCAGCTAAAAGAGCACTTCGACGCAATTGAGGCGAGCGCTTACAGCGTGAGCCTGTTTACCGACTGGCAGAAGCAACGCATCAATGAAGTCTGGATCAAGAGCCGCACCGAGCCGGGCCAGGCCTTCGATGCGCAACCAGAATTCTTCGGCGCAAAGCGTGCCCCAAAGAATCTGCATCCCATTGCCGAGTTGTCTGCTGAGAACTGCACCGAGCAGATGGGCGTGCCTGGCCCGTGGTACGAACGCCTGCCGCACTTCCGGATGGGCTTCACGCCCAGCGCGGGAAAAGAGCTGCAGTCGGAATATTTTGTCCCGCGTCCGCATGCGCTCGAGGCCATCCTGGCCGTGGAGCGGTTCCGCGACCGGGTAACGCCGCACCTGCTGATCTCGGAAATCCGCACGATCGCCGCCGACAGCCTCTGGATGAGCCCGTGCTACCAGCAGCCATGCGTGGCCATCCACTTCACCTGGAAGCAGGATTGGCCCGCCGTGAGCAAGCTCCTGCCGGTGATTGAGAAAGAATTGGAGCCGTTCCAGGCGCGGCCGCACTGGGGGAAGTTATTCACGATTTCACCGGCGCTGCTCAGATCCAGGTATTCGCGGCTGGACGAGTTCGTGGCATTGAGCAAGAAATTCGATCCTCAGGGGAAGCTGCGGAATGAGTTTTTGGAGAGGAATGTGTTTGGGTCATGACTCTTCGTCCCGCACACGAATGCAGATTCCTCTTGCCTCCGCTTAGCTCGGCCTCAGAATGACGAGACTCCGAAGAAGCACGGCTACATCGTCGTCGGCTTTTGCATACGCGCGGCCGGAACGACGACAGCTTGCTCGATCGTAGGAACATTTGTGCCGCGCAGGCGCGCTTCCACTTCGTGCATTTTGTCGCTCGCTCCCGCTTCGTAGTAAGCGCGAGACAGGAGTTGCATCGAGAAGGGATCGTCACGATCTTCCTCGAGATGCGCGATCGCGTCCTGCCATTTCTCTTGTGAGGCCAGCATCGCGCCCGCCGCGCCGTGATAGGAGCTCTGGATCACCAGATTGCGGCTGCCGTTCGCCAGGGCCTCCAGAGCCTGTAGCGCTTTGTGGGCGACTTCCTGATTGCCGGCGTGGGAAGCGCGTACGGTCCGGTAGCGCAGGATCCTGGAGAGTTCTTCATCCCGATCCAGTGGCGAAATTTCCTGGCGATGTCCTAGCGCGTCTTCGGCTGCTTCGAGGTGCTTCAGTGCGACGGCATCGTCAGTCTGGTAGGCGGCCATGCGCTGGTGCGCCCATGCCTCTTGCAGGTCCAGACCGAGTTCGTGCGCCTTCTGCGCAGCCTCGTCGAAAGCCTTGTCGGCTTCCCCAGGATTCGCCTCGCGTACCCAGGTCGTGGCACGTTGCATCATGTAGTCGATGCGGTCGGCGTCGTTGTGAGCCTGGGCGATCGCCTTATCATATTCGACGCGCGCCTGCGCCTGATTTCCCATCAGAGCGTAGGTGTCAGCCAGTCCAACCTGTGACGATGCAAAGGTCGGATCGATCTTGAGCGCGGCGCGATAGTGCTCGAGCGCCCCGTCAAAGTGGCCCGCCATGCGCAGCAGTTCTCCGTAGGAATCGTTCGGGTTCGGCTCTTTTGGCAAGAGCACGGTATAGCGGTCCATGGCCGCGAACGCCTTACTGAACTCCCGCTTGCGCGCGTACACGTAAGCAAGGTCATTCAGCGCTGCCGGAAAGTTCTTGTCGAGTGCCAGCGCTCGCTGGAACATCTTCTGCGCCTGCTCGTTGCCGTTCTCTAGCATCAGCCAGTTTCCCGCCAGATAGAGAAGATGTTTGTCCCTGGGGAACATCGCTAGCATGTCATTCATGGCAGAAATTCCCGCGAGATAATCCCCGGCCTGTACATTCGCGATCCACTCGATCATCAACTTCTCTCCGGGCGTCACCTTGGAGAGATGGGCTCTAGCCTGGTTCCGGGCGGCGTTCACTTCGCTCGGATTCCGGCTATTGAAGGCGACCCATGCCCACGCGACAGCCATGTTGGGGTCTTCCTTCACCGCCGCGCGCCAGTCTTCGTTGCAACGCTCCAGGTACAGGTTCTCGTAGTCCTGCATGCCCTTCTTGTAGAGCTCACGGGCTTTGACCGACGAAGTTGTAATCGGCATCGATCCCGAAACCGCCTTAGGTTTGGCGGACTTATCGTTGGCAGATTGGTCGGCGGCGCGGGCGGAGACGCGCAAAGCCAGGCCAATCACAAGGACGAACAAAACTGGGCGGCGCATGCTGGTTCTCTCAGAAAACAAAGATTTTGGAACCGATGCGGCAAAGCGTAGCACCGCGCAGAATGCGACCCAAGTGACGGAAGGTTTACGACGGACGGAGGAGTTTTCTGCTCTGGGTTCCCGGCTTTAGGCGGCGGGTTCCCGATGCGGGAAAGGCAATGGTGTCAGACACAGTGAAGAGATTTGAGCCGGCGATCTGCTCCAGTTCGTGGACAAAGCGCTCCGCGTCACCGTTCTGCCCTGCCCTTTTTTGGTGGCTTGCTTAACGGCGTAACGCAGATAGGAAAGTCGAAGGAGCCAAAGGGCACGTTCCGCGTTGGTCTCATCGACGTGGAAAGTGGTCCAGCCGGACTTGGGAAGAAAGTGGTGCGGAGTGACGATCCCCTCTGCAATCAGCCAATCACGAACGCGCAGTGGAAACGGGATATCGAGGGTACCGTCAGAATGGATATGACCGATCTCGGCTCGCTGGAAACGGAACTCACTTCCACCGAAGCGATGGGGACCAGTAGTAACCTGCGGCCAAGCAGAAACTTCTTTCGGAAATTCGCTGGAGTAAAGCATGCATGACCCATTAGATTCTTTCCGAACAAGAAACGGTTCTTTGGAGGCCTGATCGCATGAAATGCCTTGCCTTGCTTGCAAGTCTGCTGGCCTTGGTTTTTCCGGCTGCTGGGCAGACCACAGCAGACCCGGAGTTGCTGTCGCAAATCAACCAGATCAAAGCAGTCGACAATCACACCCACGTGAGCAAACTGGTTGAACCGGGAGAAGTGGATGATGATTTCGATGCGCTGCCGTGCAACATTCTGGAACCGGGACCCGACCCGACCTTGGCAAGGATCGCAAATCCACGCTTCCTGGAAGCCTGGCAAAAACTCTATGGATACAAGTACCAGGACCGGGATCCGTCCCACGTGCGGGAACTCGTGACGGCACGCGAGAAAGTCATGCGCGAGCAAGGCGACCATTTTCCGGCTTGGGTACTCGACCAACTGGGAACGGAATACCTGTTCGCCAATCGCGTGGCCATGGGCCGTGGTTTGGATGGGCCGCGTTTCTTGTGGGTACCATTTGACGACGCCCTGATGTCGCCTCTCAACGCTGAATCGGTCTCCGATACGCCTGACCGTAAGGCGTTCTATGGGCGCGAGGCCATGATTCTGAAGAAGTACATGGCAGCGGCGAATGTGACGAGTTTGCCGACAACTCTGGATGAGTACGTCGCAAAAGTGGTGACTCCGACTCTCGAGCAACAGAAGAAAGCAGGAGCGCCTGCCATCAAGTTCGAGGCTGCTTATTTGCGTACACTCGCCTTCGGAATTCCCGAACCCGAAGAGACAAAGCGAATCTACCAGCGCTACACGAAGAGCGGCGTACCCTCAAAGGCTGAGATCCTCAAAGTGCAAGACTTTCTGTTTCGGGTCATCGCGCGCGAGGCAGGAAGGCTGTCCCTGGCAGTTCACATTCACACGGGCACGGGCTGTGGCACCTATTTTGATCTGGCAGGCTCCAACCCGACCCAGTTGGAATCGGTACTAGATGATGCCTCGTTGCGCAAGACGGTTTTCGTCTTGATTCACGGCGGATCGGGGCCATATACACACGAAACTTCATTCCTGATGGGGAAACCGAATGTCTATGCAGATTTCTCTGAGCAGGATGCGCTGATTCCGCCACGCGCTCTGGCGTCGGTGCTCCGGGAATGGTTGGAGTGGTTTCCCGAAAAAGTTCTGTATGGCACGGACCTCTCGCCCGGACCTCCGCAGCTGGACTGGGATGTAGTGGGCTATTCCACAAACCTTACCGCGCGACGCGGATTGGCAATCGCCTTGACCGGGATGGTGAACGATGGAGAAATCACGCGTGAGCGTGCACTAGAAATCGCCCGGCTGGTCTTGCGCGGGAATGCGATCAAGCTCTACGGATTGAAGGACTGACCGCGTCCTTTCAGGACGCGGCGGTCATCCGGCGGTATTCCGCTCCGCCTTCGTCTGACAACAGAACCCAAAGTGTGTAGATACCCAAGGCCGTCCCGAATGGTGGATGGAAAAGAGCAAGGATCGCCAGCACCACCGCAACAGATCGGGCCCACGGTTCGTGATTACGGAGGCCCCAGCCGACCAGGATTCCGCCAACCGCGATCAAGAGCAGGCTGCCTCCGAGTGCTGACAGCACGACCGGTCCGAGTATTCCAGGAAATGGGTTGTCGTTGATCACAAAGTGAGCAACGTTTCCTACCAGCAGGATCGGAAGGGCACAAAGCAGCAAAAGAACGCCCACGACGATCCATAGCATGCCCACCATTGGCAGGTGATGCTGCAAGCGGCTACGCCGCGGCATCGCACTTTCGTGCATGGGTCTGCCGCACCTGGGGCAGAGATTAAACGTAGGTTGGAGTTCGGTTCCGCAACTGTTGCAGAACATCGCTCACCTCCGACGGCAGGCCAAGGCCGTCAATCAATTGTACGGAAGAGCGTCCCGAAAAGTTGCCTGGGTGGGCAGGTCGCCCCTCCGCGGCATTTTGGGGGCCTTCGCCCCGAAATCCTTATTATCTCTAGAGGTACATGACCTTTCTGCGGTTGAGCAGACTGGGAAGTTCGAAGAGAATCAGGTTGCTGACGAAGATTTGCCGACGGAGAACGCCGTGTTGCTACGCCTTCTTTTGCTTGCACTCTTCACGCTGAGCGGAACAACCCTCGCTCTGGCGAAAGACATTGCCTTGGTTTCCAACAAGGGCGGAACAGTGGCAGGCCTGACCATGCCGGACCTGGTGAAACTCTGCAAGGCGCAGACCAGCCGCTGGCCCGATGGCAAGGCAGTGACGGTGTTCGTCCGGGATCCAGCGTCACCGGACATGAGGATGATCCTCGAAAAGGTCTATACCGGTACGGCCGGCGAGGTGAGCGACCTGATCTCCAATGCCAACCATGGGCGCGCGAATCATCCAGCAATCGTAATTGTCGCTTCCGACCAAGAACTGGTCCGCAAAGTTGCATCCACTCCCGGAGCCATTGGCTTGGTCGACGTTTACGCGATAAATAGTTCAGTCGAAGTCGTCAAGATCGCAGGTAAATTGCCCTTCGAACCTGGATATCCACTACACGGTAACTAGTGGCGCGTTGCAAGTTGCAAGGGCAGAACAGGAATCCACGACGAGATGAGCGGAGGCGCACCCGGACAAAAGAAGACAGCCCGGTATACGCGCCGGTATCCTCGTTATCCGATGGACGCGCGCATGAACGTGGAGGTCTTCCGCTCGGGCAACACGAGTTACTTCTGGGGCCGCTCGACAGAGTTAGGCCTGGATGGAATCGGTGGCACACTGACCGGCGATCTTGAGCCGGGCGAAGTCGTTTCGATGGAGTTCGCCATCCCCCTGCACCCCTTTCCGTTAAAACTCCGAGCGGTGGTCCGTTACCGAACGGGTCTGCATTATGGCTTCGAGTTTCTGACACCAACTCCCGACCAACGAGCGTCACTCGATCGAGCCTGCCAGATGCTGGCGGCGTCGGCGAGTTTGTAGTTCTGCGCTACAACCCTTGTTCACAAAACGCGCGATCATGCCTCACGACTTACAACATGAATGTATCCGCAAGAATTACCTCCGTAACTTTTTGGTAATCGTTTTCAAGCCTAACATCTAACTCACGGCTGGTTGGTTGGAGGGGGGTCCTTGTCATGGGTGACGAGATCACCCAACCTGCTCATTCCGGGGAGTTCGTTCGCGCAGAGTATCTGCAGGAAGCGCTGCGGCGCGGATCTCCGCCTTCCCTGGTTTCGTCGGACGAATCGTTTCTGCCGGAAACTGCGCCTGCGTGGGCCGGAAACGATCCGGCTATCCAAAGAGCATACCTCGATCAACTGGTGGAGTGTGCGCCGGAAGCGATCAGCGTCCTCGATACCCGCTACCAGATCACGCGGATTAATTCCGAATTTACACACATGTTCGGATTTGCGCCCGCCGAAGCGCTGGGGCAGAACCTCGTGGAGCTGATTGTTCCGACCGACCGGAAAGCGGAAAGCCACTGGATCAACGAAGTCATGCAGCAGGGACAAAAGGTGACGCTTGAGACCAGGCGGCAGCGCAAGGACGGCACTTTGGTGGATGTATCGGTTTCGTGCGCACCGGTGACGGTAGAAGGAAAACAGATCGCTTATTACGCTCTTTATCGGAATATTCAGGAACACAAGCGCGCGCAAGCACTAAGCTCTGCACTGTGTCGCATTGCCGAGCGAACCAGCGCGGCCGAGGATCTGCAGGGCTTTTACGCGTCGATCCACAATATTGTGGGGGAACTCATGAATGCGCGGAACTTCTATATCGCGCTTTATGATTCCGCGACCCAGTTGCTCAACTTTCCTCATTTCGTCGACCAACAGGATCCGCCCCCATCGCCTCGACCTATGGGACGAGGTCTGACGGAATACGTTTTGAAAACGGGTGAGCCCCTGCTGGCAACGCCCGATGTGTTCGAAGAGCTGGTGAACAAGGGCGAGGTGGAATTGATTGGCTCGCCCTCAGTGGATTGGATGGGAGTTCCTTTGCGCGCCGGGAATCAGGCGTTCGGTGTCCTGGTCGTCCAGAGCTATTCCGAGCATGTCCGGTTTGGCGAGCGCGATAAGGAAATCCTGACATTCGTTTCGCAGCAGTTGGCCAGCGCCATCGATCACAAGCAGCACGAGGAAGCCCTGCGCCGGTCAGAGGCTCGTTACCGATCCCTTGTACAGAGCGCGGTGTACGGCATCTACCGCTCGAGCGTGGATGGCAGATTCCTTGACTTGAATCCTGCGCTGATCGCGATGCTTGGCTATGAATCGGCCGAGGATCTCCTTCGTCTGGATCCGGAGCGGGAGGTGTTCTTAGACCCCGGCGAACACGCGCGCCTCATGCAGGAATTCCAACGCAAGGGCCGACTGGACAGCGCCGAAGTGAAATGGCGACGCAGGGACGGAAGGGCTATCACGGTTCGTTTGAGCGGACGCACAGCCACCACGGCCGAGGAGTTTGATCGGGTACTGGAAATCATCGCGGAGGATGTGACAGAGCGCCGTGCATTGGAAGACCAGTTCCGGCAGGCACAGAAGATGGAAGCTGTCGGACGCCTGGCTGGAGGAGTCGCGCACGACTTCAATAACCTGCTGATGGTCATCAGCGGTTACACCGAGGTGCTGGTGGAAAACTTGTGTCCTGAAGATCCTCTCCAGGCGAAGGCGCAAGCCATCCAGCAGGCCGCTGATCGCGCCACAACCCTGACGCGGCAGTTGTTGGCGTTCAGCCGCAAGCAGTTGCTCGAGTTGAAGGTGGTGGATGTGAATGCCATTGTGGCCGATATGGAGCGGTTGTTACGACCCCTGATCGGAGAGACCATCGAGCTCACTACCCGGCTCGCGCCCGACCTTGGACATACCCGCGCCGATGCCGGCCAACTCGAGCAAGTGCTGATGAATCTGGTGGTCAACGCAAAAGATGCGATGCCCCAAGGCGGCAAGATTCTTATCCAGACCAGCCCGGAGAGTCTTGATCCCAGCAGCCGAGAACACTCATTGATCCAACCTGGACCCTACGTGGTGCTTTCTGTATCTGATACCGGTGTGGGTATGGATCCGGAAACGCAGTCGCGAATCTTTGAGCCTTTCTTCACCACCAAGGAGCAGGGCAAAGGGACCGGCCTCGGTCTATCCACGGTGTACGGAATCGTGAAGCAAAGCGGCGGCTACATTTTCGCGAACAGCGAACCCGGTGACGGCACGACATTCCGGATCTACCTGCCGAAGGTCGAGGATCCAGTCGAACTTACGAGCCCGACTCGCAGCGCCCAGAGCGCACTCGGTGGTTCTGAAACCGTGCTGCTAGTGGAAGACGAAGAATCAGTGCGTGAACTGGTACGCGAGACGCTGGTCAGCAAGGGCTACAAGGTCATAGAGGCCGGCGATGGGGACGCTGGACTACGAATTGCCCAGTCGCACGACGGCTTGATCGACCTGCTCATCACCGATGTCGTCATGCCAGGCATGGGCGGATGCGAACTCGCTCAGCGCGTGGCTGCGAGCCGCCCACAGATGAAAGTGCTTTTCCTCTCGGGATACACCGAAGATGCCATTGTTCACCACGGCGTGCTGGAACCGGGAACCGCCTTCCTGCAAAAGCCCTTCACGTTGCAGGTTCTTGCCCGCAAGGTGCGCGAAGTCCTGCGCGGCGAGACTTCCTGATCGAATCGTATCCGATATCCTTCCACGCTTTGCCAGAACTACTCTCACAAATGGTTCGGGATACGAAGGGAGTTCTCCTCGGGGGCTGCAGCCCAGTGTTCACTTGGTCCTGGATCTCACGACTGAACAAGCTGCGGAAAGGCTCAAGCGCCGTCAGCAATGCGAACCTCAGGCGCTAAAGCGCCGGCGGATTTTCAACGGTTACGGCACGAATAAATTCGTGCCCTTCCCTTTTGTGTTGCTGTTGGACTTTTTCAACAGCCTTGAAGTCGTGTCCTTCCCGAACCTAATTTGTGAGACGAGTTCTGAGCTCAATCCACTTTATGAAACAGGTTCTAATCTCACCCCACGCTCTGGACAAACGAAAGCAAACGATATAAAAAGAAAGGCCAACGGAAAGCCCATAGTCCGGCTTTCCAGGAGCTCGCGTGCTGAACGAAGAACGTCGCCGGGCCATTCTCGATGCCGTCAATCGCGAGGGGCGTGTCCTCGTCCTGGATTTGGCCCGCCGTTTCGAAACGTCGCAAGTCACCATTCGAAAGGACCTCGAGGAGCTACACGCTCACGGCCTGATACATCGCACGCATGGGGGAGCTTTACCTGCGCGCGAGCGGGCATTGGAAGATCCAACGCTTCGCGAAAAGGAAAAACTGCACCGCAAGGAGAAACTCCAGATCGCTGCTACTGCCGCCCGAATGGTGCAGGAGGGGCAGGTGGTGATCCTCGATTCCGGGACGACGACAACTGCGATCGCGCGCGCTCTGCGCAACTTTCACAATCTCACGATCGTCACCAACGCAGTGAATATTGCGGCCGAGTTGTCCGGGACGGCGGTCGAAGTGATCTTGACGGGTGGCACCCTGCGCAAGAATTCCTTCTCGCTGGTCGGCCCGATTGCGGAGGAGACACTGCATCGTCTGAACGCGGACATTCTCTTTCTTGGCGTCGACGGGTTCGACGTGCACTACGGCCTCAGCACTCCCAACCTGCTTGAAGCGAAGGTGAACCGTGTGATGGTGGAGGTGGCCAAAAGAACCGTGGCCGTGTGCGACTCCAGCAAGTTCGGCCGCAGAAGCCTCTCGCTGATCGTGCCGCCTTCCGCCCTGCAGGAAGTCATCACGGATCGCGGTGTTCCACAGTCGGAGGTGCGCGCACTCAAGAAAAGCGGGATCGAAGTCACCATCGTTTGACGGTTCCACACGAAACGTTTTCGAAAGCGCAAAAGATGCCACAGTTTGACGTCACAATCGCCGGGGAATTGAATCTCGATCTCATCCTCTACGGCCTGCCGCAAGAGCTTCCGCCTGAGCGTGAACTGTTGGCCGACCGCATGATGCTCACGCTGGGAAGCTCGTCGGCGATCGTCGCCCACAATCTCGCCGCACTGGGCTGCAAAGTGGGTTTCATTTCACGAATTGGAGAAGATTCTCTGGGCAAGATCGCATTAGAGCGGTTGGCCGAGGGAAATGTTGACGTATCGAAGGTCCGCCGCGTGGGTGGTGCGACCACGACCGGCCTGACTGTGATCTTGCAGGACGAGAAGCTACGTAAGATCCTGACCTATCCAGGCACGATCTTTGATCTGACACTCGAAGACTTGGACTTCGACTACCTGACTTCCTCCGGCCACTTTCACTTCTCCTCCTATTACCTGCAACGCGGATTGACAAAATACGTTGGGGAATTGTTTCGCCGATTAAAGACCGCAGGCTTGACCATCTCGCTGGACACGAATGACGATCCGGACGACACGTGGGAAGGCGGACTCAAGGATGTGCTGCGCTACGTCGACGTCTTCCTGCCGAATGCGCGAGAGGCGAAACGAATTGCCGGGACCGACGATTTCGAGGCGGCCCTGGCATGTCTCGCCGATACTGTTCCGCTGCTGGTAGTGAAGATGGGGGAGTCCGGCGCACTGGCGATTCGTGGTCGCGAACGTTGCATGAGTCCCGCAGTAAAGGTGAGGTTTGTTGACCCGGTGGGAGCAGGAGACAGCTTTGACGCTGGGTTCTTGTCGCAATATGTGCGCGGCGCAGATCTCTCGACGTGCCTGGCGTGGGGAAATTTCGCCGGAGCGCTCTCCACTACGATGCCCGGTGGTACTGAAGCCTTTCGCGATCGCGAACACCGTGAGGCATTCTTGCGTGAACATCTTGCCTAGCGTGTCCCCGAACGGTACTAGCCCTTTCGTTATCCAATGCGCGCAACCTTTCAGGCTTGTTCCTCCTCTATATAACACAGAAAATTGGGTGCCGGCCATCTGTGTCTTGGCGTAAGGCGAAACTTTGAGCCAAGTCCGGTGTTGGTAAGGGTGGAATTCCCCAGAAAGCGGAGGCCTTGTCGTGACCAGTCCTGGCGATGTGTCAGAAGCGTCTTCTTGCGGTTTCTTACCTTCTCGTTTTCACCACAAATTACTCCTTGGTTTAACTTTGGGCTCTCTTTTCTTTGCCCTCGCGTGCGGGTCGAGCAATTCAAACAGTTTTCCCGTTACGGGTGGCTTCAGTAACGCGAGTTTAAGCGGGCAATACGCGTTCCGGCTTTCGGGAACGCTGATACAGCTAGATACCAACAACAATCCAGTGGTGGACTCGTACACCGAAGCTGGGGTTTTTACTGCCGACGGAGCCGGCCACATTCTGAATGGGACAGAAGACTTTAACGACTCAACGGGTTTTGCCACCTCATCCTTCACGGGTAGCTACCAGATGTCCAAGGACGGCAACGGCACCATGACCCTCAACATTGGGGGCGGAACGCTCAATTTCTCCTTCACGATGGTGAGTTCGTCCAAGCTGTACCTGACCGAAGCAGACGCTTTCCTGAATTTCAGCGCCAACGCAGCCGGCGAGGCCGTCCAGCAGAACACCAGCGCGTTTGCAGCTCCCCCGAATGGAAATTTCGTATTTCGCGTGCATCAGACGTTCCCAACGACTGTCTCGGAAGGAACAGTGGGTCTACTCACATCAACCAACGGGGCGATTACCGGAAATCTGGATGTTGTGCGCAGCAATAGCTTCTCTTCCCTCACTTTTACTTCAGGGACTTTATCCACTCCTGACGCAAACGGCCGCGGGACGCTCACCTACACCGACAGTCAGAACGTGATAACGAATTTCCAGTACTACGTGATCGACGCCAACACGTTCTGGTTCATGGAAACCGACCCTAACACTCTGGGTATGGGAACCGCGGAAAAGCAGGCAGGCGGATCACTGACGCTATCGGGCAATTATGCGTTCGGTAGCAATGGCGATACCAACGCGAACATCGGAGGAGTGCGAACGGTAGGCGTGTTCACTGCGGGCGGTGGCACCATTACTGACGGCGCATTCGATTCCGTGCAGGATGGAACCTCTGTCGTGAACCAGCCCTTTAATGGAACCTACACCGAAGCCGCCAACGGCCGGGTGGATGTCACCTTCGTGCCCACTTCAGGGAGCGCAGCTCAGATCGACGAAGTATTTTGGATGGTGAATCCATCTCGAGCATTCTTCCTTGCGAATGACGTGAACAAGGTCGAGGAAGGCACTATCGACCTGCAGCAGATCAATACGTTTGTCACCAGCGATTTGAGCGGCCAGTATGCGCTGGTAATGGACGGCAACCTGCAAGGGAACACCCTGCTGACGCGCAGCGGAACACTTATTCCTGATGGGAATGGCAATCTCACCCTCAATGAGGAAGCCAATTCCCTCTCCAGTCTGCCGGGCAACATCAATGATGTGGTCTTGCCTGGGACTTACACGATGTCAGGGAACGGTCGGGCGACCGCTGCCGTGAATACCCTTTCGAGTAATCTGGTGCTGTACATGGTGTCTTCGGGGCAGGCCTACATTCTTCAGAACGACTCGGGGACGGAGGTCTCCGGGCAGATCACGCTACAGACTTCGCCGTAAGTGTGGTGCGGACACTCTAGTCCGAGAGTCCAGCAAAAAGCCTCAGCAGCTGATGCTGAGGCTCTTGTTATTTTCAAGTTTTCTCGAATGACTATTCGCGGGACAAGAGTGTCCGCGCCACATTGTCTTTACCGATGCGCCAATGCCGGCTCGTGCGCTGCCTTGAACGCCGCGTAGCGCTTGTTGATTTCGTCCCAATTCACGACCTGCCACCACGCTTGCAGATATTCGGGACGGCGATTGTTGTACTTCAGGTAATAGGCATGCTCCCACACGTCATTGCCGAAGATGGGATAGAGTCCCTGGCTGATCGGGTTGTCCTGATTGGGCGTGCTGATCACCTGGACTTCGCCCTTAGTGTTTCCTGCCAGCCAAACCCAACCGCTGCCAAACTGCTTGGTGCCGGCGTCGTTGAATTTCGTCTGGAAATCCTTGAAGTTGCCGAAGCTCTTGTTGATGGCTTCGGCGATTGGGCCGGAAGGATCGCCTCCGCCTTTGGGCTTCATGATCTGCCAGAACATCGTGTGATTCACGTGACCGCCGCCATTGTTGCGCACGGCGCCGCGGATATCTTCAGGAATGGCGTTCGGGTCGCGGATCAGGTCTTCAGGCTTCTTGGATTGCAGGTTGGGATATTTCTCAAGGGCGGCATTCAGGTTTTTCACGTACGCCGCATGATGCATGTCGTGATGCAAATGCATCGTTTTCTCGTCGATGACCGGCTCGAGTGCCGTGTAGTCATACGGCAAAGGGGGTAATTCGTGCGCCATTGTGTTTCCTCCACAAATCTAGGATGACGGGAATTGGAACAGGGATTCAGTGAACGACATTATATACGGCAGGTGTTGGGTCTTGGGTCTCAGGTCTTAGGTATTCGGTCTTGGCCCTGCAGCTTGGGTTCTAGGCTCGGGTGTTTGGTGGGCTGAGGCCAGGTTTGACGGCAACGAATTCTCCCAAGGCCTAACACCTGAGACCTAACACCTGGGACCTGGGACCTGAGACCTGAGACCTGACACCCAAGACCTAAGACCGAGGACCTGAGACCCGCACTGGATTCGCGAACACCCACAGTGTCCATCGCCGCCAACCCGTCAAACCCGGCTGGCGCAGATATGCTTCGGCGCGGTACCTACCGGGGCCGGTGACCGAAATATCGAGGGAATGGGTTTCTTGCTTGGCGATTTCGTGGCCGTCTTTGAGCACCCGGATCATGGGATCATCCGCACCCGCAGGAACTCGGATGTGAAGAACTTCGCCTTCTTGCCACTCAATCGTGTTTCCTGGTCCGACGACTTTCGACGACGAGCTGATGGTCTGAACAAACCCACCCGCCGGATAAAGAGTGTCGATTGCGCAAAAGGAATTGCCTGCCTTGATGGCGGCGAGGATCGCGTCAGCCCCTGCGTGGTCGGGATCGACTCCCGATTGTTCGGGCAGCAGAACATGCTGGCGGGCCAGGCTGAAGACTGAAAGATAGCTGGGAAACTTCGCAACGCTCATGCGATTCACGATGACATTCGCATGCGCATCTGAACCGCAAATGCCTGCCACAGGACGCTGGTCCAAAAGCTGGTCCCACTTCGCAAAATTTTCCGTGGGCGTGCGCGCCAGCCGGAGCAATGCCAGTCGCGAATTCACCGGATAAAGCAGGGCGGCGATGGCGATGTCGAGAACGGTGTTCTTCCGCCACACGGCGTCGTCATTAAAGATTTCGATGCCGTCGTATTCTTCGGCTCCCCAATCAAGCCAGCGATCGCGCAGCCCATACGGATGCGCAATGAAGTTCACTGCGCCCGCCTGACGAGTGGAGTGCATCAGGGAGCGCGTGTCGTAACTGGTGCCGCGATCCCAGCGATTGCCGGAAACGCCCAGCGCGAGAAAGTGTCCGCTGGCCGTGCTGACTTCTTCCCCGTCGATCACGGCGAACTCGGGCGGATCGGCCGCGGCCACTTCCTCGTCGGAAAGCGCCAGATTGTGATCGGTAATCGCGACAAAAGAAAGGTCAGCTTGCTTGGCCGTGGCGATCACTTCCGGAAGGCTGCCGCTTCCACACGAAGCCGCGGTATGAACGTGAATGACGCCGACCCGCTCGCCCCGTGCCGGAGTGCCGGCCAGGCGGGGCAGGCGCACCAGCAGACCATCCGCCCAGACAAGAAGCACGAAGGTGATAAAGACGACTAAGGGGTAGCGCCAGAGTTGGCGGCGCTTCTTGCGGGGAATAGAAAAGTCTTCTCCAGACCCGTTTGCGACGGGTGCCGAAGTTTCGGACTGCTGAGATATCCCCTGGAGCGTCGGGCTCAATTTGCAAGCGAGTGTGACTTGACGTTCGGATGGTGTCAAGGGGAAAGCGGTGCCTGTGCACTTGTGGAAAAGGATGGTGCACGTCGGTGGCGACCGGCAGTTTTTGCGGATTCAAGAAAAAAAGCCCCGCCCAAGCGAAGCTTGAGCGGGGCACCCCAAGCTGGAACAGGTCCGTGTACTTAGAACTTCAGCTGTGCGGAAAACTGAATGCCGCGCGGGCCTCCTCCGCCGAGGAATGGGTTGCCGATTCCGACATCGCCGGTGGTGGAAAGTGCATAGGAACCCGAGTGCTGGCCGTTTGCACTTGGCGACCCGGGATCGGCAATAAAGCCAGGCAGAATTGGACTCGAGAAGTTGGGATGGTTCAAGATATTGAAGAACTCGGCACGAATGGCCAGATTTACTCGTTCGTTAATGGCCGTATTCTTGAATAGGGAGAAATTGAATTCCTTGAATGAGGGTCCCCGTAGAGAATTGCGGCGCAAGTTGCCAAAGTGGCGCGTACCTGAAAGGCAGTTACTGTCGCCATCGCTGGTGGTCGCTGTAGTGTTGCCGAAGCTACATGGCACTGCGAACGCACTTAGATCGAGAAAGGTAAACGGCAAACTTCCGTAATGGATGGGGCCGACCACATCAGGACGATCAAAGCCCTCCCCCGACCCAGAGTAGTCCCCTTCAAAGTAGTAATTGAGATGAAAAGGCTGACCATCCTGTAGACTGACAACTCCATCAAATCCCCAGCCGTTTTTCAATTTCTGCATTCCGCCGCCAAACTTGGGAAGTTCGTAGGCGAAGTTCCAGGTGAAACGTTTGCGGATATCGAAACTTGAATTTCCCTTTTCCGCACCTGGATTCAGGCTGTTGGTAGGCTGGGCTTGATTGGGAATAAAATCTTCACTATCGCTCGCGTCGTCGATCGAATGTGACCAGACGAAATTTACCTGCGATGAGAGCCCATGCCATGCGTTCGCACGCAAACTGGTCTGCAACGCATGGTAGGTAGAACTTGCTTTAGACTCCTGCATGTTCACGTAGAATAGATTGGGGTAGGGACGATCGATGGCAGCAAAATCATCGTCGAAGCCCAATATGGTGCAGTTGGGTGCAACCATTCCACCCGTGCATTGGTTTAGATCGCCAGCAGTAATCGCAGCCTGACTGGGCTGGTTTATATCGCGAAAGCGAAATAGCTTCGTTCCTCTCGTTCCCACATATCCAATCTGAAATACTGCTTTGCCACCAACTGCTTGCTGCACATTCAGGTTGAAGTTTTGTACATAGGGCGTGCGCATATTGGGGTCGGCTCCAAAAAAGTCACCCAAAGCACTAGCATTCGCGCTGTCGTAGACCGGTGTATTAGGATCGAGCGCACCGCCCGTGAGCGGCAGCTTAGAGATTGCGGCAGGGCCAACCCCTGCATAAGCCGGACCTGGACAGAAACCGCAATTCCAAGGAAAGTGTCCCAGGAAGATGTCCTGCGCAAATGCATCGTAAAACACACCCCAGCCACCTCTGACCACAGTAGTCCCCTTACCCGTCAGGTCGTATGCAAATGAGAGGCGCGGTGCGAAGTTGTTGTAGTCCTTGTCATACAGTTGTCCGGCGGGTGCGGTCGCTCCGCCGCCGGTTGGGTCGAATCGGTAAAACAGGCCATCCTTTTCCTTGACGACACCGAAGTAGTCCCACCGCATGCCTAGGTTCAAAGTCAGCCGTGGAGTCCAACGGAAGCTGTCCTGAAAATAGAAGCTGTGACTGTTTTCAGATGTGTGACGACGCGTGTACCCTTGCCGCTGCGCGCCATCAGAGGGCGTGCCACTGAGAAACGTAGTGAGGTCGTCGAAGCTTAAATTACCGCGAAATGTGTTCTCCAGAACCTGCATGATGGTGGTACGGCGAAATTCATACCCGAACTTGAGGTCATGACGGCCGGATTTAATAGAGTAGTTGTCGATGAAGTGCCAGTTCGCATCCACGCGATTGCGAGGCACGCCATTGGTCGCCCCGATCTGTGAGAAGTCACCGACCGAGATTGCAGGGAGGCCGCCTTCATACTTCCCCGCTCCAGTGTTCAGTCCAATGCTTGCGGGATTGAAACTCTGATCTTCCGGGAAGAAGCCCTCGGCGAATCGATTCCATCCGAGTCGCGCCTCGTTCACCTGGGACGAATTCATCACCCTCACGTACGAAAGGGATATCAGCTGCACACGCGTGGGAGTGACAGTATTGAAACCCGGAAGAATGCCCGCAGCCAGCTGCGCGAACGGGAAACTCTGATCGCTATCTCCGAAGTAGTAGCGCCCCGTGAGCAGATTGCTGGTGTTGAAGTTGTGGTCGATCTTTGCAATCATGCTATCCACGCGGTTCTTAAAATCCGTTGAAGTGGAAAAATTGTCTCCTGTCGGGCATCCAGTGTTGTAGTCCAGGGTTAGGTCTGTCGGATCGTAGACCACAGAAATATTCGGCGAGGGCCAAGGATTTCGCGCCAGCAGCGCCGTTATGACTGAATTGCTTGGACCCCCATCGGCAGCAATCTGACGAGGATCCGGTACGCAACTGGTGCCCGACTGCGCCCCTGACTCCCGCTGGCCTTCATAATTCAAGTAGAAAAAGGTTCGATCTTTCACCAGCGCTCCACCGAGAGATCCTCCGAACTGATTATTGAGGAACGAATTCTTCGGATTGGGCTCGAAATTGAAGTAGTTTCGCGCTCCCAACTGGCCGCTGCGCCAGTACTCGAGCGCCGAGCCGTGCCAGTTGTTCGTGCCGCTCTTGGTAACGATGTTGACGATCGCTCCAGAGTTCCTTCCATACTCAGCTTCCCCATTGGAAAGCACTCGCAATTCCGCCACTGCATCGATTGGAAGAATTGTTGCCGGATCCCCGAAAACACCTGCCTCATTGATGGCGGGGTCATTGCGGTAGCCATCATTCATGTCGGTGCCGTCGAGCAGAAAGTTGTTGGCGCGTCCGCGGGAGCCATTCATCGAGAACGTACCAAACGATCCAGCGGAATCGGAGATCTGGTCAGGAGATCCGGCGACTCCCGGATTCAGATAAACAAGTTTGGTGTAGTCGCGGCCGTTGACTGGAATATTGGTGATAGTGTCGGCCGTCAGTGTCCCCCCGATCTGCGCGGACGTCGTTTCCACCTGCGGGAGTAGTTCGCCGGAAACTTCGACTCGCGTGGTGACTTCGCCGGTCTTGAGGACAACGTCCACTCGGCGCTCCGTGGCCACATCCACGTTCACGTTCGTGGTCACAGAGGTCTGAAAGCCAGCCTGATTGACCGTGACCGAGTACGTCCCGATCGGCAATTCTGGAATGCTGTAGCTTCCGTCGGCACTGGTCTGTGCGGTACGTTCCAAGCCCGTGTTCGTATTACGAACCGTTACCTTCGCTCCGGAGACGACCGCTCCGCTGGGATCGGTGATCGTGCCAAGAATCGTTCCTCGGAAGGTCTGCGCAGAAAGACTCGCGACGGCAAAAATGATAAATCCCAGGACTCTACGGAATTTCATAGATGGTCTCCTCAGGTTCGTCGGCCGAATGATGCAGAATATTGCTATAAACCCTGCTTCTTCTGTGGCTTAGGGGGCACGTAATCCCCGCCCAGCTCAGCTTTGCAATTTACTTTTACGGAATTGTCAGTGTTAGGTGCACCCTGTCTGCCAGACGTCAGAACGGGAAGCGCAATCAAGTTCTTGTTTGAGTATTTGAACCGGGCGGTTTTAACGTCGTTCCTTGAATCGCGGATGAGTGCAAAGAAGTTAGAATTTCTTGCCGATCGTGAGTGCCTGGGTGGGGATGAGAAGTAGACAGCACACCAGACTCATTAAGTCAGCCTGGCTAGTGATTTCTCTGAAACTGATTTTCGTAGGAACTATCTCAGGGTACAATGACCACCTCGCGGGTGAAGTTTCCGCGTGGTTCATTCCGGGGAGTAGGACATGGTTCGCTGGATCGCGTTCGATGACGATACTGCTGAGGCTCTCGTTTGCCGGCTGCGCCGTGGCGCGGCGGAAATCCAACACAACAGCCCCGTGGATGCGGCCCTGCATACCGAACGCCCATCGGTTATCGTTTTGCCGGCTTCAACCCCCGGCAGGCTTCTGATCGCGCGATTCACTCCTAAAAATCTGCCTGCAGCCCCTTCGGTTCCACGCACTGGAATTGCACCGGGATTGGCCGCGCCGACCCAGCGCAAGCCTGCAACTTCCGAAAGAAAACCGTGGTGGCGAAACATCGTCGCCTAAGCTGGGATCTCAAGCTAACGTTCGACCCAGGCGTGACCTTCTATTTCTTCTCGTTCCACACGTACAGAAAGTCGCCATCGCTCGCGGTCGCTACACTACGCCCGCCCTTGTGAATTGCGCGGTTCAGTGCTGAGCGCACCTTCTCTTTGCTTTCAGATAGTTCGGCGAGAGGCACCTTGAGGGCCTCCCCTTCGGCGACCTGGTCGAGATCGGAAAGAATCTTGGTGACGATGGATTTGTGTTTTCCGTTGCGACCCTGGGGTACATCCAGCTGAGACATCGTCCTAAAGTTCATCGAGGCTTTCGGTTTGCGCGTGCTCATCACGGACCTCCATGCCGGAAAGGGCATCGCTTTACTAACGTAACGTTATCGTAGCGTAAAACTATTAATCACGTCAAGTAAATTTTATTAAATGAAACATAAACTTATTCCATACGTAAAGCGCGTGCGCGGACTGGTAGCGTGGCGGGTCACTCCAGAACAATAACCCGAGCGTTACACACCGTTTCAGGACGTCTAACCGCCGGCGAAAAGACCTGACCCGTGCAACTTCCCACCTGCTACTGTGTTTGTCAGGAGTTGGACGGTTGTGAAAAATCCCAAAACGTACTTCGAGAAGATTCCGGTGGCCACGGTGAAGAGAATTCTCGCCCGCCAAGACAAGCAAGTTGATTCGGGCGAGCGAGGCACAAAAGGTCGCACTTCGCAAGCCAAGCCGGGACGACCAGCGCCGCGCTTTTCAGGGAGGAACGGTCAATCATGAACGCGCCGCACAAATCAGGTAATTCGCAGATTTCGGCCAGCTCTGCTCGCACGCGTGGGCTCAAGCCTGAGGAAAATTCCTCCAAATCAGCGCACAGTCGCCACTTGGCAGCCGACGGCATCCCCAGCTCGGACGATTGGCGAGAGCTTGCGCGACTTGTGCAGAATGAAAAAGATCCTCACAAGATGATTGAGCTGGTGCAAGCACTCATCGCCCGGTTTGATAAAGAGAAATCTGATAGAGACTTAAGGAAGAAAAACGATTCGAAGTAAGTTTTCCTGGGAGCTACTCGGCGGGCTGGCTGAGCGGTGATTCCACCTTGAGGGTGGAACTTGTTTCTTGGGGCGAAAGGGATTCTTCCTCGGTCAGGCCTACCAGAGTTCTTAGCTTGTCAAACAGCAGTTGGAGTTGGGCGGGCTCTTCCTCAGCCTCAATATGCCTAACCAAGTCTCGTAGCCTTTCTAGTTCCGTCTGATCCGAGGCTCGCATTAGCGCTTCGTGGGTCACCCTACGCTCCGCAGAAAGCATCCCAACTCATCCGACTGCTGTCCATACAGGAAACTTGGCAGGGATTCTCCGGAAAAAACTGTATGTCAAGCGTATCGGTTAGCCAGTCAGCCCGAGTTGGTGGCCACCTGGTGGGTTTGAAGTTTCTCCAGGATGAGGGGGCCAAGCTGCCAGACACTACCCGCGCCGAGCGTAAGAACCATGTCCCCGTCACGTGCGCGAGTAGAGACCGCTTCCGCCGCTTCGGGAAAGGACCTGGCGTAAATGGCCTCCTGATCCCCGGTCCCTCGGATCCGCTCGACGAGCGTTTCCGCGTTGATCCCTGGTATCGCTGCTTCGCTGGCAGCATAGATATCGAGGATCGTCAGGGAGTCAGCATCGTGAAAAGCGCCTGCGAATTCGTCCAACAGTTCCTGTGTGCGGGTGTAACGGTGCGGCTGAAAGATCACGTGGATCTTCCGGAAGCCGCATTGCCTGGCGGCCGCCAACGTCGCTTTGATCTCGGTGGGATGATGCCCGTAATCATCCACAACGCTAATGCCGCGGGCCCGACCGCGAAGCTGAAAACGGCGGTCGACCCCGCGGAAATTCTCGAGCGCAGCGCGAATCGTTTCGAGCTCGACGTCGAGCCCGATACCGGCGGCGATCGCGGCGGTCGCATTCAGGACGTTGTGTAGTCCGGGCACATGCAGAACGAAGTCGCCGAGGTCCTTCCCGCGATAGCTGACATGAAAATGGCTGAGCGGACGATGCTTGCCCGGCTGGGGCTCAATCGCACCAGGCTTGATCAGGAAATCGCTCCCGCGCCGGGTTCCGTATGTCATCACCCGTCGTTGCACCTGTGGCAGCAGCTTCCGCAGAATCGGATCATCGCTACAGGCGACGATCATGCCGTAGAACGGCACGCGATCCATGAAGTCCAGGAAGGTCTGCTTGACGTCACCCATGTTTCGGTAGCAGTCCATGTGTTCCCGATCGATATTGGTCACGATGGAGAGAATGGGTGAGAGCTTCAGGAACGAGCGGTCGCTCTCGTCCGCTTCGGCGACCAGGTATTGGGATTTCCCCAGGCGTGCATTGGACCCCATAGCATCGACGCGGCCGCCGACGACCACGGTCGGATCCAGGCCTCCGGCGGCAAGTATCGCGGCCACCATCGAGGTGGTGGTTGTTTTGCCGTGCATGCCCGCGATCGCGATGCCGTACTTCAGGCGCATCAATTCAGAGAGCATCTCGGCACGCTGAATCACCGGGATGTGCAGTCGGCGAGCTTCCACAACTTCGGGATTGTCAGCGGCAATCGCCGAACTGGTGACCACAACGTCGGCGCCCTGCACATTCTCGGCGACGTGCCCTTCAAATGTGGTCGCGCCTAATCCCGCGAGACGCTGGGTGACGGGGGAACTCTTCAGGTCGGAACCCGTAATTTTGTAGCCGAGGTTGAGCAAGACTTCGGCAATGCCACTCATGCCGATTCCACCGATGCCCACGAAATGGATGCGCTGAATCTTGGCGAACATGCTTTGGAGGCGGCCGCTCGCTTCCGGCGAGTTGCCTTTCTATCTTTCCTTCAGTAAGGCTTGGTGCAGACGCTTTTTCAGGTTGGACTAACCGCTGTGCCTGCGTCAACCCCTCTGGCCAGTTCCGCAGCCATCCGCGCAATATCCCTGGCGGCGTCGGGATGCGCCAAGTTCCTGGCTGCGAGTCCCATTGCGTTAAGACGCAGCGGGTCTGCTATGAGGCTTGTCACCGTTTCGGCCAGGGTTTCTCCAGTCAGGTTCCCTTCTTCCAGCAAAACAGCGGCTCCGGCTTGTTCCAAGGCTTGCGCATTGACCTTCTGATGATCATCGGCGGCGCGCGGGAAAGGAATGAAGATCGCGGGCTTGCCTGCGGCGGCGACTTCTCCGACGGTACTTGCTCCGGAGCGGCAGACCAGCAAATCCGCTTCAGCGAAAATCGCGGGCATGTCTTGAATGAAGGCTGAGACCTCGCCGCTGACGTGTGCCCGCTGATAAGCAAGATTCACTTCTTGATAATCGCGCTCACCTGTCTGGTGGATGATGCGAAGACCCGGCATTTTCTGCCCGAATGAAGGGAGCGCATCGATTATCGCCTGGTTGATTGCATGCGCCCCTTGGCTTCCACCGAAAACCAGCAATGTTTGAGATGGATTTGTGTGGGTTCTGGGCGGGATCGCAAAAAACGCCGGGCGCACCGGAACACCAGTAACTTCACACCTGCGGAAGAAGCGCCCCGTTTGCTCGAATTGAATGGCGGCGTTTGAAACCATGGAGGCTATTAAGCGATTGGTGAATCCGGGGACGACATTCGGCTCAAAGGCGACCGTTGGGATACGGCGCAGTATGGCCGCCGCCATGGCAGGTCCCGAGGCGTAACCGCCTACGCCGATGACGACCTCCGCGTGGAAGTCGGAGAGGATGCGCGAGGCGTCCCACACGGCGCTCGGCAAATCGAAGACCGTTCGGAGCCGCCTAGCCAGGCTCACGCGGTTGAGTGCGCCCACCTTCACCAGGCGTAGTTCGAATCCGGCAGCGGGAACCAGCCGGTTCTCCATGCCTCGTGGCGTGCCGATGAACAGCACTTCCGCGCCATAGTCTTTCTTAAGCTGTTGCGCAATGGCAAGCGCCGGGATTACGTGGCCTCCGGTTCCGCCGCCAGCTAGGACGACTCGCATTTTGCCATTTTCAATTGTCGATAGTGGATTGTCGATTGTCGGAAGGGTTCGGACTTGTGGCTACGACAAAAATCACTTTCCCATCATGGAAACCAGAAGGCCAAGCCATCGATCCGGACTGACGCCAGTGACATCTCTGATTCCACCTTTCGGCATACATCCTTTTCTGTATTTGCCCAGGATCATCTGGCAGGTACTCTGACGTCCTCGGTGTGAGGTCCTAGTGTCCGACGTCTCGTGTGTGCCCATTCTCGAGCCTTCTTCCCAGCCCTCCACAAACCTGACTTACGCCGCCGCGGGCGTGTTTCCCATTAGTGTCGAGGATCCTGAAAAGGGGCTCTCGGCAACGCGCAATCTAAGCGGTGTGGTTGGCGCCCCTCCATGGTCGGTGGCGATTTCGCTAGTTTACATAGTGGGGCTCATAGGGACAGCAATCTACCTATTCCTATCCCTCGTGCTGACGAACTGACTTTTGACCTGCGAGTCGTGAATCAGGCAGAGCGCGTCCGGCGTCGCTGGTCTCGAGCAGCGGACGCCGCCTTAGGATGCTGTGCCTCGTGAAAAGAGAGGCACGAAGGGCAGAAGATTTCCCGGCACAGGTCACAAGCCTCGGCGTGCGTGTCACAAACCGAGACGCCGCAGTCTGAGCACACAGATTTGGCCCGACATCCACAAGTGGCGCCCAACGCGTCCTCCAGGCTCTGTACTTCCACCACCCCACAGTAGCCCATGCGGGTTCTCCTTGACGGGCGGGACTATATCACATCGCTTTTGGAAACCGCAGAATCCAACGTTCTCAAACAGTCCGCTCCCAAAAACCTCGGAAGTACCCGAGGAGAGGACTTGAGCCGACACCCTTTCGAAGTTCGTGTATCCTACGGTACAAAGATTCAACACTTGCAACTTTAGCTTATACCCGAGTCAGTCTTTCCATCCCTACCGGGAGATAGTGTTGCAGCTTATGAACGGGTTCGCGCACGGTCATCGGCTTCTCTGGACTGTTGGCCTTTGCAGGAACCTTAGAAGGGGGTTGGTACTGATGACCGAGAATTCACATAAGCAAGAGGAAAAGAATAAGGCCGAGGTGACCTTACCGGGAAAAGTTGAAAAAATTATCCCTCCCATAAGTCCAGATGAGCCAGAGAAAGCTCAGATCAATGTCGAAGGCGCGGACGACCTTTATCGGGAAATCCGGATCGACAATGCTCTCCAGAATGAAAAAGGCGAGACCGTGCGTTTAAAGCAGGGTGCAGAGGTCGAGGTCACGGTTGAGGCCGACGCCGCCGCAATTACCAAAGACATTGATCAGCCAGGAGCGTCGTCAACCGCGCGACGCTGACACTCGAAGTCTCAGCTGGAATGCCTCGCGAGGCGTTGTCTCGCGGCCCAAACTGTCCTCATTTCCCTCTGCCGAAAAAAGTTTCCCCGTCATGTCCAAAACCTGCCCTTGCCAAGCGTCATACTGGTGAAGACGCAAAAACAGCTGCACCCACAATCTACTAGCGGAGAAATTCATGAGATACATGCTGATGGATTACGTGAACGAATCAGGCTGGCCCGCCCTCAGCCGGGACGAGCAGATTCATTGGCTTGGAGCCTACAAGGCGTACATGGAAGCGATGACCAAGGCTGGGGTCCTGCGGAACAGCGGCGGCCTGCGGCCGACGTCCACCGCCACCACCGTGCGGATTAGGAATGAAAAAACCCAGGTTCTCGACGGTCCTTTCGCTGACTCGAAGGAGCAACTGGGCGGATTTCACATTATCGAGGTCGAGGATCTCGACGCTGCGATCTCGTGGGCGGCACGCTCGCCCACGGCGCTTCACGGAGTCGTCGAAGTGCGTCCGTTATGGGATGGGACGATGCTCACCCGCGAGATTCGCGATTTCGTCAAGCCGGAGTGAAAGCTTCTGTGCTCAAACGCTAATTTTCTAGAACCCAGTGATAGTTCAGGAGAGAAGGATATGCGCAAACTTATCGTGTTCAATCATGTGTCTCTCGATGGTTACTTCACCGACAGGAATGGCGATATGAGTTGGGCCCACAAGCAAGATCCGGAATGGAACGCCTTTGTGGCGCAAAATGCGAGCGGTGGCGGCCAACTCATCTTTGGCAGAAAGACCTACGAAATGATGGCCAGCTACTGGCCAACACCAGCCGCCATGAAGAATAGTCCGACGGTTGCGGAAGGAATCAACAAAGTCCCGAAAGTCGTGTTTTCGAAAACCCTGGACAAAGCCTCGTGGAACAATACGAAGCTAGTGAAAGGCGATCTGAGGCAGGAGGTGCGAAAACTCAAGAGTGAACCTGGTGAGACCATGGTGATTTTGGGAAGCGGCAGCATCGTCGCGCAGTTGGCTCAGGCAGGTCTGATCGATGAGTATCAGATTGTCGTCTCTCCCATTGTGTTGGGTGAGGGAAGGACATTGTTCGATGGCGTCGACAAGAAGCAATCCCTGAAACTCGCCAAGTCGCGGACGTTTGGTAACGGGAACGTGTTCTTGTGCTACGAGCCGGCAGCCTAGCTGAAGGAAAATCGGGTCGCTTACTGTGGCTGTGATCAAGGAGCACTCAGCATTCTTTAGTCAGTGGCTCAAGCAAGTTTTAGCTCGTTGAACGGAAGTGAGAATGGCGGAGGACTTGACCCCTGCTGTCGACAACAGGCAGTCGCTCAACACGGCTGACGCCGTTGCACGGCAGAGCTATGGCAAGCTGGTGGCCTTTCTGGCAGCGCGAACGCGCGATGTCGCAGCCGCCGAGGATGCCCTTTCGGAGGCGTTCGTTGCAGCGCTGGCGGATTGGCCCGTGAATGGCTGTCCGGCGAACCCGGAAGCCTGGCTCCTGACCGTGGCGCGACGAAAGATGATCGACGTATTTCGAGGGGAGCGCCGCCACGAAATGGCGAGCGATCAACTGCAAATCATGGCAGAAGGACTAGAAGTGGCTGCGGCAGCGTCAGAAATCCCGGACCAGCGCCTCGGGCTGATGTTCGCCTGCGCGCATCCCGCAATCGACGCGGGTATTCGCACGCCTTTGATCTTGCAAGTGGTGCTTGGACTGGATGGGAAGACCATCGCGTCGGCGTTTCTCATGTCCCCCGCCGCGATAAGTAAGCGCCTGGTGCGCGCCAAGGACAAGATTCGTCAGGCTGGCGTTCCTTTTCGCGTGCCTGAGCGCGAGGAACTTCCAGGCCGCCTCGATACCGTCCTCGAGGCAATTTACGCCGCCTTTGGGGAAGGCTGGACTGACCCTGGAGGCACGGATCTCGTGCGCCGCGATCTGAGAGAAGAAGCACTATTTTTGGCTCGACTCATTACCGAGTTGATGCCGGACGAACCCGAGGCTCTGGGACTTCTGGCTCTGATGATGCACGCGGAAGCCAGACGCAGCGCGCGCCGCAATAGCAAGGGTCAATACGTGCCGCTGGCCGAGCAGGACACCAACTTGTGGAACTCACAAATGATCATGGAAGCCGAGGAACTGATCGGGCGTGCGGCTGCACTTGGTTCGCCGGGACGATTCCAGTTGGAAGCCGCGCTGCAGTCAGCCCACGTCTATCGTTGCCGCACTGGTCAGACGAATTGGGAGGAAGTCGTACAACTTTATGATGCGCTCCATGCCCTGTCTGCCTCGCCGGTAGTAGCCATCAATCGAGCCCTAGCGATCGGGGAAGCTCGAGGTGCTCTGGCCGGCCTCGAGGCTTTGCCTGATCCCGCGAGTGATGCACGCCTTACCGAGTATCAACCTTACTGGGCAGCCCGAGCCGACCTGCTCGCCCGAACGGGAGCGCGCGAAGAAGCACGCCTGGCGTATCAGATGGCCATTGGGCTTGAGCGCGACGACTCTGTACGACGGTTTCTCCAGGCCTGCCTGGCGCGAGTGGCCTAAGCCGAACGCGCCACCGCACCCTCGGTCCTTCCTCGTGCGTCACGCCTGGCAATTTCAATCTTGCGGATCATCTCCTCCACCGTGAGCACTTCCGCGAACAGGAAACCGAGTGTGGCGCAAGTCGCCCTTTGGAGTTCGGCGGCTGACGCGCCTCCCATATTTGCCGTGGCCGTTCCATCGCTTAGGAAAAAGACACGGAAGTCGCGCACGGCCGCCTCCCGCGCGGTAGTTTCACAGCAGACATTGGTCGCAACGCCGCTAATGATGATCGTGTCGATGGTTCTTGAACGAAGTATGAGCTCGAGATCGGTGCCGTAGAAGGCTCCGAATCTGGGTTTGTCGAGGAGAATGTCGCCCGGTTCCACGCTCAGACCCTTGTGAAGCGCCGCCGACTGCGAGCCCTTGTTGAGGATACCCTGCTTCACCGGCGAGCTGAACTCGGCAAGGATGCCGCTGTTCGAGCCATCTTCCCGTAGCACGATGCTGGTGTGAATGACCAGAATACCCGCACCTCTGCACGCCGCGGCCAGACGGTTGATGCGTTCTTCAATCTCCAGCCCTTCCGGAGCGGAGATCGGAGAGCCATCCACAAAGCAGTTCTGCATGTCGACATTGATCAGGGCCGTGCGCTGAGGGAGCACCGCAAAGTCCACCATAGTTGCCTCCGACGATACAGGAGGGACTTATGGTACTGCTCGACTGTACTGGTAGGAAGGCGAAAGCGATTGGGAACGAGAAGCTCTCAGTTGGCGGAGACAATAAACTTCACAGGATCCAGTTCGAGCAATATCCAGTAGCTAAATCGGGGTGGGCGTGGGAAGGGTTTCATCGTCGGCTGTGCCAGTGTCTGTCTGAGGCACTCCACGATGGGCGTGACGTGCGTCATGAAGCCCGGATCGCCGTGCCCGTCCTCCCCGACCATGACAAGAAAATCGAACTTTTCCAAATTCTCGGGGTTTTTCTGAACGCACTGCTGCATGATCGGCGCAAGCTTCTCCTCGAAAGCCGCTTTGTACTGAGCGCCCTGGGGCATCTGCAAATTCCATTCGGCGACCTGCTTCATCGCTCGGTTATGCGCTTCCTGCGGCGCTGCCGTGGTCGCCCACTTCTGGACACGCTTGTAATAAGATTCGGTGCCCCAAGTGTCCTTGTCCCAGTTGTCTCCCAAACGTTTGAACGTGTCCTCCGCAAGAATGGGATCGTGAAATTTCAGAGCCATGTATGCGAGCTGATTCAGGTTCAGGAGAGACACGCCATATTGCTTCTCGACTTCCGAGGCGCCTTTCTGAATTCTCGACCACGACATGCGACTGGCCTCGTGGTCGTCACCGCAGCGGCAAGCCACGCCGGTCGCAATTTCGAAATAAAGAACGTCACCGTCAGGTCCACCGAGCCTGTCTGAAACTTCTTGAGCGAATTTGGCGGTATCTCCATCCTCGCCATGCCACTTGGGTAATAAAAATCCAGCGTGCATCCGGTAGGTCGCGTAGTACGACGGTTCGAAGGCGATGGCCTTGTCCATGAGTTGATTGGCTTCCGAGACTCCCCAGCCTTGCCCAGTCCCTACCATTTCCATCGCCACGTACCATTCAGGACATTTGGCGTTAAGGCCTGCAGCCTCCTCGAGTGTCGCCCTGGCCTGCTCCAGACGTTGCCCAAAGAGTTTCCAGCCACTTTGACTAACCGTATCGGCCATTCCCTCGCCGCGCGCAGCCCAGGCGTAACCTCCGTAGGACTTTGCTAAAGCGACGCGTGCCGTGATCGAAAGCGGCTTTTCGGCGATCCAGCGCTGCAAACGCGAGATGTGGCCCTGCCAATCCTCCTCGGTGGCGTGGCCCACCAACGGATCTTCGAGGCCGGTGTAGAACGTGTGCAATTTCCACGCACCACCGGCAAAACGAGCTTTGCTCGAACGCAGTGAGTCGGCCGTGCAGTCAAGCTCTTGAAATCTCTCTGACTTCAGCATCGCTGCAGTAGCGAACTTGAAGGTTTCCTGCGCGTGAACATCTGTACTGGGATCCACAATCAAATCAAGCGCCGGACAGGGCTTCGAGGGTTGTTTCTCCTGAATGGTGAGGCCGACGGCGGGCGCTGAAAGCGCAATCAGGACGAGGATTATCTTTCTCACTGGATATGCCATTGCGGTTGTGCTAGTGGGACGCGACGACAAACTTCGCAGGGTCGACATTCACCTTCACCCAGTACGGTGATTGCGACGGAATTGGGAAGCGCTTCTGGGCGCTTGTTGGAAACGGTCCAAACTTTTCGATCAGGCACTTCTCTATGGGAGTGGGTCGGCTAACCCACGACGGCAGCGCGCTGCCATCTTCAGCGGCCGCCATCACGAATTCAAATTTCTCGCGATCCTCTGGATTTGCTCGCACACACTGCTGTACCAAAGGAGCAAGCTTTTCTTCGAAGGCCGCCACGTAGCGGATCCCCTCGGGCGTTTGCAGGTTGGCCTCGGCTTTCTGCTTATGATTCCTGGAGTTCAATTCCATGACAGCCACGGTCGTGGTCCAACTTGCGCTGTTCTTGAAATAGTCTTCCTCTCGCCACGTGTCCTTGTCCCAGTTGTTGCCGAGACGCTGGAAAGTGTCGGCGGCAACGGTTCCGTCTTGAAACTTGAGCGCCAACAACGCGAGACGGTTCAAATTGATTAAAGACGAGCCGTACTGATCCTCGGTTGCGGCAGCCCCTTTTTGGATTCGCTCCCAGGACATACGCAGGAGCTCGGGCTCCTCGCAGGGACAAACAACTCGCAGTGCGATCTGGAAGTCAAAGAATGTCACCATCTTTGCCGCCGATGCGATCAGCCGCCTGTGTCGCAAATTTCGCAATGTCTCCTTCCTCCCCATACCACCTTGGCAACAGAAAGTTGGCATGCCTGCCATAAAACGAGTAATAGGCCGGCTCATACGCAATAGCCTTCTCAACCAGTTCAGTCTCTTCCGGAACGGTCCACCCTTGCCCTTGGGCCACACCCGGCATCGCTACAAACCACTCCGGGCATTTGGCATCCAATGATGTGGCGTCGTTCAGCGTATCCTTAGCCATTTTCAAGCGTTCGTGGAAGAGGCCCCAGCCAGTTTCGCTCACTGTGTCGACGGTTCCCCCTCCACGGGCATCCCATGCGAAGTCTGAATAAGACTCTGCCAAGCCGACCCGGGCCGTAATCGAAAGGGGACTTGTTTTGACCCAGCGTTTCAGCCGTTCAATATGAGCCTGCCAATCTGCCTCGGTGGCATGTCCCACCCAGGGATCGCTGAGTCCCTGATAGAAAGTCACCAATTGCCACGCGCCACCGGCGAATCTGGCTCTACTAGAACGTAGTTCGTCTGCAGTACAGTCCAAATCGTCAAACTTTTCTTGCTTGAGTAAGTCAGCCACCGCCATCTTGTAACTTTCAATGGCGTGCACATCCACGCCAGGGTCGAAGTTAAGCTCAACTGCGCGGCTTTTCGTTGACCCGCCAGAGCGGATGTATGCGAAGAGCGGATCATGAAAACAATGCATACGACCACAAATCCCACAGCGAGAAATGCCAACCGGGAATTGCCGCTGTTCGAACGAGCCCAGGACAGAATACGAGCAATCATGGCGGAGCACTCCGCAGTTAAGGACCACGTGGAAGGACTGATCCTATGGAAGAACAGTAAGTTGGTCGAGATTACGTCGGGTCAGGGAGGATCGGGTAGTTCAACTTACTTCGAAACTATGTTCTTAGCGGCCACGACTTACTCCGCCTGCTTCGTAATATTCAGCAGAACTCCCATGCAAGCCAGGGTGATAAACAGCGACGACCCGCCATAAGACACGAACGGTAGTGGAATACCCTTGGTTGGCATCAAGCCCAAAACCACGCTGATATTGATGAACGCCTGCAGAATCACCATGCTGGTGATGCCGACCGCCAGAAAGCGGCCAAAAAGGTCTTGTGTGCGGAGCGCGGCGCGCGTACCGCGCCACAGAAAAATGGCGAACAGGATTGCCACAAACATCGCACCCACCAGTCCTAACTCCTCGGCCGTAACCGCAAAGATGAAATCTGTGTGCGGCTCCGGAAGGTAAAACAGCTTCTGCTTCCCTTCCATCAGCCCAAGCCCGGTCAGCCCGCCCGTGCTCACGGCGATCAACGACTGGATAATGTGGAAGCCCGAGCCGCGCGGGTCCGAGTATGGGTTCAGAAAGGCGAACATGCGCTCCCGACGAAAGCTCACGTGGAACAGGAGAAAGTAGAGGGGGAGCAGCGACCCCGCAAACGCGTAGAGGAAGTAACGCAGCTGCATCCCCGCCACGAACAAAATTGACGCGGTGATTCCTGCACATGCAATCGCGGTGCCCAGATCGGGCTGAGCCACTATCAGCAACACGAAAATCATCGTGGGGGCAATCGCAGGCAGCAACGTGTTCTTCCAGTCCTCAATGTATTTGGCGCGCGTTTCAAGAAAGAAGGCCATGAAGAGAATGAGTGCCGGCTTCGCCAGTTCGCTCGGTTCGAAGGAGAAACCGCCCCAGCGAATCCAGCGATGCGTGTTATGTGAGCGGTCGAGCAGAAACACGGAAAGCAGCAGGAGCGTAGTGACGGCCAACAGCGAGAAAACAACTCCCGGATGTCGATACCGTCGGTAATCGATTCTCATGGCAATGAGCATGGCGATGATGCCCGCCACCGCCCAGATGAATTGCTTCAGCACAAAAGCATAAGGAGAACCGAACCGTTCCTTGGCCATAACAGCGGAAGCGCTGAACACCATCACCAGCCCGGTGAAGACGAGCAGCATGGTGACGGTGAAGAGCCATCGATCGACACTAACCCGCTTGGCCATGACGATTTATTTCAACACGGAGCCGTGAAGGCAGACAGGGATTTGCGACGGAAATCTGACTCGGAGGATGACTGGTTTGGTTCGCTCACGCCAACCGATGCGGTAACCATGGGCCGTGGCTTCAATACCGTGTGAATTGAGTAGCGCCGCCGTCTCGGCGGCTGTCCGGTGGCGTCCCCGCCCACCGCCGAGGGCGAGACGCGCTCGGGACAGCCGGCAGGGTGCCGTGCTTCAAAACCCTAGCCGCTCGCTGCCGCCAACGCGTGCACTACTTCCTTGAACACCCGTCCCCGGTGGTTGTAGCTCTGGAACTGGTCGAAGCTGGCACAAGCCGGCGCCAGAAGCACAATGTCTCCGGGCTGAGCCACGGCGCTGGCGCGGCGGATAGCATTATCCAACGTCTCAGCATGGACAATTTCAGCGGCGCCCTTGATGTGCGACTCGATCTTCTCCGCTGCTGCCCCGATCGTGTAGACGCGCTTCACCCGCTGGCGCAGCAGATCGTTCAACACCCTGTAGTCACTGCCTTTGTCCTTGCCACCGAGAATCAAATGAATATTAGCGGGAAAGGACTCGAGGGCCTTGATGGTGGCGTCGACGTTCGTGGCTTTGGAGTCGTCGTAATACTCGACACCCTTGATGGTAGTCACGTACTCCAGACGATGCTCGACGGCTTTAAAGTCGCGCACGGCCTGGCGAATCTTGTCGGGCGCCACTCCCATCAAAACCCCAGCGCAAATACCCGCCAGAACGTTCTCCACATTGTGTGCGCCCTTTAGGCGAATTTCACTGACCAGCATGATTTCTCGCTGACCTGCACCGTCGCGAAACAGGATTCGACCGCTTTCCACGTACGTCCCTTGCTTCACTTCTTTCTTGCGGCTGAACCAGAAGACTTGCGCTCGAGTGCGTCCCGCAAGCGTCAGGCAGGTCGGGTCGTCTTCGTTCAAGATGGCGAAATCCGATGCCTGTTGATTTTCGAAGATACGTGCCTTTGCCTCGACGTAGGTCTCGAATGTACGGTGCCGATCGAGGTGGTCGGGCGTAATGTTCAGGATCACGGCGACTTTCGGACGAAACGTCTGGATCGTTTCGAGCTGAAAACTGGAAATTTCCAGGACGATGACCGTCTCGCGCGCTGCACGTTCCACCAGCGAGATAGCTGGCGTGCCAATATTGCCACCCACCACGGTCGGAAAGCCGCCAGCCGTAATAATGTCGCCGGTCAGAGATGTCGTCGTCGTCTTGCCGTTCGAACCCGTAATCGCCACGATCGGACCGGGCAGATGCTGCGCCGCCAGTTCGACCTCCCCAATCACCGGTTCGCCGGAAGCCCGTGCCTGAACGAGCGGCGGTGCATCGACCGGAACGCCCGGACTGACCACGATCAGATCCTGTCCGCGAAACGTGCGCTCGCCATGCCCGCCCGTTTCGACAGCGATGCCATGGTCGAGCAGCAGGGGAATTTCATCGCGGAGCTGGTCAGAGGACTTCGTGTCGGAGACGGTCACGCGTGCCCCATGAGCTTTCAGGAACAGCGCCGACGCGACCCCCGACTTCCCCAGGCCCACCACCAGCACACGTTTGTCTTTGACGTCCACGGGAACTCAATTTTTACCACAGAGTCACAGAGACACAGAGAAATCCAACTCTCTACCGTTTAAATGGGTGCCCCCACCCTTCCCGCGTTTTTCGCGAGAAGGTGGGTGGTTCCGCAAATCCTGGCAACTAGTCGGTGACTGATCGGAGTTCCCTTCTAAATTTTCTCTGCCCTCTGTGGTGAAAAGAGCTCTCTACCGCAACTTCAGCGTCGTGAGCGCAAACAAAGCAAACACCAGCGACGCAATCCAGAAGCGCACGATCACCTTCGACTCCGACCAGCCCAGAAGTTCGAAGTGATGATGGATGGGCGCCATCTTGAAGATTCTCTTCTTGCGAAGCTTGAACGACACCACCTGCACAATCACCGACAGCGCCTCAATCACGAAGATTCCGCCAATGAACGGCAGGAGCAGCTCCTGCTTGATCATGACGGCGATTGTCCCGATGGCGCCGCCCAGAGCGAGCGAACCAACGTCGCCCATGAAAACTTCCGCAGGATGTGCGTTGTACCAGAGAAATCCGATGGCCGATCCGACCATCGCACCGCAAAAGATAGTGAGCTCTCCCACCTGCGGCATTCGTTCCAATCCCAGGTACGATGCGAAGGCCGCATGGCCGCTGACATAGGTGAGGACGGTCAGTGCGCCCGCGGCGATCACGGTGCAGCCAATCGCCAGCCCGTCAAGTCCGTCGGTGAGGTTCACGGCATTGCTTGATCCCACAATGACGATGCAAACAAAAATTACGAACGGGATGAACGA
>Ga0075434_100000321_pt1 | contig 34290 bp, 36 predicted proteins | sample RhiMethybrSRZTD3_FD_75298 | JGI IMG/M metagenome (GOLD analysis project Ga0075434, IMG submission 75298) | Populus rhizosphere microbial communities from Tennessee, USA - Rhizosphere MetaG P. TD hybrid SRZTD3 | ecosystem: Host-associated > Plants > Roots > Rhizosphere > Soil | place: USA...
GCCGGTGCCGCAGGCCGCAGCGCCGCAGCCCCAGGCTGCGAACTGGTATTACTGCGAATCGTCGAAGAACTACTACCCCTACGTGACCGAGTGCAAGGAGGGCTGGCGCCAGGTGCCGGCCACTCCGCCCCAGAAATAGACGAGAAAAATCAGGCGAGCGGCAGCTCGATCTTCACGACAAGCCCGCCGCCCTCCCGGTTGTGTGCGCTGATGTGCCCGCCGTGCGCCAGCACCGCGCGCCGCGCGATGGCGAGCCCCAGCCCGAATCCCTTCACGGTGTCGCCGCTGATGCGATAGAAGGGCTCGAACACGCGCTCCAGCTCGGCCGGCGGAATGCCGGGTCCGCGATCCGACACGACGAACGCCGCTCGCGCGCCGGCCATGTGCAGGTCGAGCTCGACCTCGGTGCCGGCCGCCGTGTACTTCACCGCGTTGCGCACGATGTTCTCGACCGCGCGATGCAGGAGCTCGCTGTGCCCGCGCGCCAGCAGCTTGTCGACCGATCGCAGCGCCAGCCCGCGCCCGAGCGCCTGCGCCTCGAAGCGCGCGTCCTCGGCGACGTCGGCGACCAGGTCGGCGAGGTCCACCGTCTCGACCGCCGCCTCGGGCGCGCCGCTTTCCAGCCGGGCGAGCGTCAGCGCTTCGCCTAGCAGCTCGTCCAGCCGCGTCGCCTCGCGCTCGATGCGCTCGAGCGAGGCCTCGAGCTTGTCGGGGTTCTGGCGCGCGAGCCCGATCGCCGCCTGCAGCCGCGCGAGCGGCGAGCGCAGCTCGTGCGACACGTCGTGCATCAGGCGCCTCTGCGCCGCCACCAGGCCCTGCAGCTGCTCCGCCATGCGGTCGAAGTCGTCGCCGAGGTCGGCGATCTCGTCGCGGCGGCCTTGCATGAGCGGCCGCGCCCGCGTCTCCAGGCGTCCCTCGGCGGCCGCGCCGAACGCCCACCGCAGCGCCCGGATGGGCCGCGACAGGTACCAGGCGAGGAGGCCGCTCACCGCGAAGCTCGCGATGCCGACGATCAGCGCGAGCTCCCACGGCGGGGGCGGAGGCGCCGGGCGCCGCGGCCGGCGCGGCTCGCCTTCGAGCGGGGTGAAGAGAAGATAGCGCTCGCCGCCGGCGGCAGTCACTTCACGGGCTACGCGGGTACCCTCTTCCGAAGCCGCGAGCTCGCGCGCGCGCGCGAGGGCATTCGTGGGAACGGGGCGATCGAGCAGATCCCGACCCTGCGCGTCGACGGCGAGGAGCGAAGGCCGCTGCGTGCGGCGCGTCTCCTTCAGCCACTCGCGCAGCGCCTCGACCCCGCCGTGGCGCAGCGTAGCGGAGGCAAGCTCGCCCGCGAGCATCGCGCCCGGTCCCTGCGCAAGCTCGGGCTCCGCCGCGCCGAGGGGATGATGCTGCAGCCACACCGCGGTGCCGGTGACCGCCGCGGCCGCGAGCGCGGTGAGCCAGAAGGCGAAGAAGATCTTCCAGAACAGGCGCCCCATCGGCTATTCCCGCGCGAGGTGATAGCCCTGGCCGCGCACGGTGCGGATCAGCGAGGCGGCGTCGCCGAGCTTGTGCCGGATGCTGCTCAGGTGCACGTCCACGCTGCGCTCGAAGCGCGCGAGCGGCCGGCCGAGCGCCTGCTCCGAAAGGTCCTTCTTGCTGACGACGCGGCCGGCGTTGCGCATCAGGACTTCGAGCAGGTTGAACTCCATGCTGGTGAGCTCGATCGGCCGGCCCTGCCATTCGACGCGACGCTTCTCCGGCCACAGCGCGAGGCCGCTGACGGTGAGCGGTCCTCCGTTCTCCGCGTGCGGCTGCACGCGCCGCAGGATCGCGCGCAGCCGCGCCGCGAGCTCCCGCGGCGTGCACGGCTTCGCCACATAGTCGTCGGCGCCGAGCTCGAGGCCGATGATGCGGTCCACGTCGTCGCCGCGCGCGGTCAGCATGATGACAGGCACCCGGCTTGCCTGCCGGATGCGGCGCAGCGCTTCGACGCCGTCGATGCGCGGCATCATGACGTCGAGCACCACGATCTGGTAGGCGCCCCCGGCCGCGAGGCGGGCGGCGCTCTCGCCGTCGTGCACCGCGGTCACGGCGAACCCCTCCCGCTCGAGGTACTCCGCGAGCATGTCGGAGAGCTCGATGTCGTCGTCCGCGAGGAGGACCGCCGTCGTCACGGCGCGATGATACTAAGCGGTTACTTCGGTCAGCGCCTCTTTACCCAGATTTACCGCCTGCTTACGCACCTTTGGAGGCCGCGGGACGAAACTCCGCAGGGGCGCAGCGGCCCGCCGATCAGGGGACGATCCATGCGTGAGCACATCAAGGCTTTCCTGCTGGCAAGCAGCCTCGCCTTCGGCATTGCTGCCTTCGTCGAAGCCGATCCGCTCGAGCGCGCTCCGGACGGGGCTCACGAGATGAGGGCCATGCGATGGCTGCGGCGCCTCGACCTGAGCGGGGCGCAGCGCGACCAGATCTTCAGCATCTTGCACAGCCTCGTCGAGGCCGAGGCCGACGCGCACTCCGAGCTGACCTCGATGCGCGCCGAGACCCTGAGCCGCGTCGCGGCGATCCTCACGCCCGCACAGCGCGAGAAGCTGGCGCTGTTTCATCTGCATTAAACGGCAACAAACGGATTACGCGACTTTACCTCGGGCTGACCGCGCTTTACGCGCCCCCGGTCCAAGCTTCGCGCCGGGTAATCCAGCCCACCATAGAAAGGGATGATCATGCTGAAAAGGCTCATGGTTGCAGCATCACTCGCGCTCGGCGCGTCCGGAGCGTACGCGCAGCACGCGCAGGAAGCCGGCTGGTACGGCGGGATCGACGTCGGCGGCAGCCATCTTTCCGGAGTCAACACGGACTCGCTCGACTCGTTCGACAAAAGCGACACCGCCTTCGACGTAAACCTCGGCTACCGGCTTAACCGCAACTTCGCGGTCGAGGGCGCCTATACCGATCTCGGCAAGTTTCATTTCAGCTCCGCCGCTCTGGGCGACGGCGATGTGAAGCCGACGGCGGTCTCGCTTTCGGCGGTCGGCATTCTGCCGCTGCAGTCGAGCTTCTCGCTCTACGGCAAGGCCGGCATAGCGCACACCGAAACCAAGGCCCTCGGTGCGTCCGACACGAAGGATGGCCTGCTCGCCGGCGCCGGCGTGATGTACGACTTCAACCGCAACGTCTACGCCAAGGCGGGCTGGGACCACTTCGACGATGTCGGCAACGACGCTGTCGGCAAGGGCCACGCCGATCTCTATTCGCTGGGCGTCGGCTACCGCTTCTGAGGCTTGAGCTTTGTTTCCACGGCCCGGACGAAGAAAGCGGCACCGTACGCCAACGCGGCGTCGTTGAAATCGTAGCCCGGGTTGTGGACCTCGCAGGCGCCCTCGCCGTCGCCGTTTCCGATGTTGATGTAGCAGCCCGGCACCTCCGCGAGCATGTACGAGAAATCCTCCGAGGCCATGATGAGCGGCGGGTCGCGCCGCACCTTGTCCGAGCCGACGAGTTCGGCGCAGATCCCGGCGGCGAACTCGGCCGCCGCGGGATCGTTGATGAGCGGCGGAAAGATCGGACGGAAATCGGTCTTCGCGCCCGCGCCGAAGCCGGCCGCCACGCCCTGCGCGATGCGCGCGAGGTTGCGGCCGATCATCTCCATCACCTCGGTTGAAAAAGCCCTCACCGTGCCCGAGAGGCGCGCGCTCTGCGGGATCACATTGTAGGCGTCGCCGGCATGGATCTGCGTCACGGAGACCACCGCGGTCTCTATGGGGCGCACGTTTCTCGAGACGATGCTCTGGATCGCGGTCGCGATGTGCGCGGCCGCGAGCACAGGATCGATGCCGGACTCCGGCCGCGCGCCGTGCGCGCCGCGGCCCGCGACGTCGATGTCGAAGAAGGCGCCGCCCGCCATCATGGGCCCGGAGCGCACCGCGAAGCGCCCGAGCCCCATGCCCGGGCGGTTGTGCATGCCGAAGAGCGCCTCGCACGGGAAGCGGCGGAAGAGGCCGTCCTCGACCATCGCCTTGGCGCCGCCGATCCCTTCCTCGGCGGGCTGGAAGATGAAATGCACCGTGCCGTCGAAACCGCGCGTGCGCGCAAGGTGCTGCGCCGCGCCCAGCAGCATCGCGGTGTGGCCGTCATGCCCGCACGCGTGCATCACGCCCTCGTTGCGCGAGCGGTAGGCGAACGTGTTCGCTTCCTGGATCGGCAGCGCGTCCATGTCCGCGCGCAGCCCGATGCTCCCTGGCGATTGACCGTTCTTCAGGACACCCACTACACCTGTCTTGCCGATTCCCCGATGCACCTCGATGCCGAACGACTCGAGCCGCGCCGCCACCAGCTCCGAAGTTCTTTTCTCGTGGAAGCCGAGCTCCGGATGCGCGTGAATATCGCGCCGCCACTCGCGCATCTCCTCCTGGTTCTCAAAAAAGGGGGCGAGATGAAGGCTATTCAGGACGGAGTCTGATTGATTCATGGATGAACGTCCTCGGAAAACCACTCGTCGGGCAATTCGGTTCCGATCTTCATCTGCCTCGCCTTGGCGAGGACCGCGGCGCCCGCGGCGGCGAACTGCAGGCCGGTGCCGACGTTGTTGGCGAAACAGGTGATCTCCGCGTCCTCGCGCCGCGCCGGCGCCTTGCCCGTAAGGAGGTCGCCGAGATCGGGGTAGCGGTGCGCCGGGTCCTTCCACCAGCCCTCGTCGTTCTCCTTCCTGACGTTCGACGTGCCCGGCATTACATTGCTGATCTGCTTCGCCTGCTGGCGGTTGTGCACGAACACGCGCTCGCAGCGGCCGAGCACCTCGGCGTCGATTTCCTGCACCTTGATGCAGCCCACATGCATGCCCGGCCTGAGCCACTTCGGCTCGATCACGCGCACCATGGAGGAGGTGGCGGCGAGGATCACGTCGGCGCCTTTGACGCAGTCCTCTGCCGAGTCGACCGTCCTGACGTTCTCGTATTGGGCAGCAAATGCGTCGCGGCTTTCCGCTCTTGGACTGAAGACTCGGACTTCGTTGAAACGGCGAACTGCGCGCGCCGCCATGAGCTGGGCGCCCGCCTGCCAGCCGGTGCCGATCAGGGCGAGAGTGGAAACGTCCTCGCGCGCGAGGTGCTTGAGGGCGAGCCCGCTCGCCGCGCCGACGCGCAGGCGCTGCATCACGCCGTCCGGGAACATCGCCAGCAACGCGCCGGTGTCGGTGCTGAAAAGGAGCACCAGGCCGACCCAGCGGCCCTTGCCGTCCGGTCCCGGGGCGAGCGGCTGCTTCACCCGGCGGGGCTTGCCGGCCACGAGCGGGTGCGTCACCACGTCGGAGTTAATGCGCAGCGCGTGGATCTTGCGCGCCGGCCAGGTGCCGCCCATGTGCTTGAAGCCGTAGTAGCCGCCGGTATGCGCCGTTGGCGAGATGTTGTCCACGCGCGGCGAGAGCAGGGTCTGGCCGTTCGCGTAGTCCCGGTACATGGGCTCGAGCGCGGCCATGCAGTCCTCGATGCTGAGGAGCTGCGCGACCTCGTCGTTTGTCAGGACGAGCATTGGAGCTGGCGTTCTTTTGCGTGGACCAGGGCGGTGATCGCCTGGTTCACCGGCGCCGCGGCGCCGACATCGCGCCCGACGCGCGGAATCGAGCCGTTGATCACGTCGATCTCGCTCTTTCGGCCGGCCATCAGGTCGAGCAGGACCGAGGGGCGCGCGCCCGGGATTTTCGAGGCGAATTCGCGCGTGTAGGCGACCGGGTCGTCGAAGCCCAGTCGCACGCCTTTCTTGCGCGCAACGCTGAATGCCTCGGTGGCACAAGCGGCGGAGACGCCCGCCATGTCCGGATCGGCCATGACCTCACCCACCGTCTGGCCGGTGAGCGCGCACGGTCCGGACACGGAACAGTTGCAGATCAGCTTCTCCCACACCAGCTGGTCGATGTCGTCGAACACCTTGACGCGGAAGCCGGCGCTCTTCCAGGCCTCCTCGACTTTCTTCAGTCGCTCGGTAATCGGACCGCCGAACTCGCCCAGGCGCACAAGCTCCATGCCGTTGTGGTGCGCGTGGCCCGGCGCGCGCATCGAGGCGCCGAAGCCGCCGACCACACCCACCATTACGCGCTCTTTTCCGAGGACCGATGCTGCCGTTTCCGGTCCGCCGAGGCCGTTTTGGATCGAGAGGACCGGGGTCTCGCCTTTCAGCAGAGGTTTCAGCGATTCTGCGGCTGCCGTGACGTGCATGGCTTTAGTAGCGAGAACCACCAGATCGCAAGCCCCGGCTTCGCGGGCATCGGTCGTGGCGTTCAGGCGCACCGTGCGGTCGCCGGAGGCGCCTTCCACCCGCAGTCCGCGCGAGCGCATCGCGTCCACGTGCTCTTTCCAGCGATCGATGGCCCACACCTCATGGCCGGCGGACGCGAAAAGCGCGGCGTACACGGAGCCCATGGCTCCCGTGCCTACGATGGCAATCTTCATTCAGGGAAGATCAAAACGTGGTCTGTCCCTGTTTTTCCTAAATGACTTCGAAGAGGCCCGCGGCGCCCATGCCGCCGCCGATGCACATGGTGACCACCACGAGCTTCGCCTTGCGGCGCTTGCCCTCGATGAGCGCGTGGCCGACCAGCCGCGCGCCGCTCATGCCGTAGGGATGGCCGAGCGCGATCGCGCCGCCGTTCACGTTGAGGCGCTCGTTCGGGATGCCGATGCGGTCGCGGCAGTAGATCACCTGCACCGCGAAGGCCTCGTTCAGCTCCCACAGGTCGATGTCGGCGACGCCCTTGCCGGCCTTCTCGAGGAGCTTCGGCACGGCGAACACCGGGCCGATGCCCATCTCGCGCGGGTCGCAGCCCGCCACCGCGAAGCCGCGGAAGACCCCGAGGGGCGTGAGTCCCCTGCGGCTCGCTTCCCGCTCGCTCATGACGACCGCGGCCGAGGCGCCGTCGGAGAACTGGCTCGCGTTGCCGGCGGCGATGCAGCCGCCCTCGATCGCGGGCTTGATCTGCGACACGCCCTCGTAGGTGGTGTCGGGGCGGATGCCCTCGTCCTCGGACACGGTCACTTCGTGGATCGATTCCTTGCCGGTGTTCTTGTCCGCCACCTTCATCTTGGTGGTGATCGGCACGATCTCGTCCTTGAACTTGCCCGCGACGCGCGCCTTCGCCGCGCGGCTCTGGCTCTGCACGCCGAAGCGGTCCTGGTCCTCGCGCGTGATCTCGTGAGAGCGAGCCACGTACTCGGCGGTCTGCAGCATCGGCCAGTAGATCTCGCAATGGTGCCGGTGCAGCCATTCGTCCTGGAAGTGGTGCTTGTTCATCTCGTTCTGCACCAGCGAGATCGATTCCACGCCGCCCGCCACGAACACCTCGCCCTCGCCGGCGATGATGCGCTGCGCGGCGAGCGCGATGCTCTGCAGCCCCGAGGAGCAGAAGCGGTTCACCGTCATCCCCGGCACCGTGAGCGGGCAGCCGGCGCGAATGGCGATCTGCCGCGCGATGTTCCAGCCGGTGGCGCCCTCGGGGTTGGCGCAGCCCATGATCACGTCTTCGACCTCGTCGGCGTCGAGCTTCGCGCGGTTCAGCGCCGCGTGCACCACGTGCCCGCCCATCTTGGCGCCGTGGGTGTTGTTGAGCGCGCCACGCCAGCTCTTGCACAGTGGCGTGCGCGCCGTGGACACAATGACAGCTTCGGTCATCTCCTGTACCTCCTCCTATTCGTTGAACCGCTTGCCGGCCTCGGCCAATCTCACGAGCAGGGGCGCGGGCTTCCACTGCGTGCCCTGGTAACCCTTCTGAAATCCGCGCATCGCATCGAGCACCTTCGCCAGCCCGACGCCGTCGGCGTAGAACATCGGGCCGCCCCGGTACGGCGGAAAGCCGTACCCGGTGAGGTAGACCATGTCGATATCGGAAGCGCGCAGCGCGATGCCTTCTTCAAGGATGCGCGCGCCCTCGTTCGCGAGCGCGTACATGCAGCGCTGCACGATCTCTTCGTCGGAAACGTGCCGGGGTTGTACTCCGATCTCCGCCCGATACGCACTAATTATTGAATCGACTTCCGGATCCGGCAGCGGCTTGCGGCTGCCCGGCTCGTAGCGGTAGAAGCCCTTGCCCGCCTTCTGGCCGAAGCGGCCGAGCTCGCACACGCGGTCGGCGACGCGCGAGTACACGAAGTCGGGCCGCTCGCGGTAGCGGCGCTTGCGGATCTCCCAGCCGATGTCGTTGCCCGCCATGTCGTACATCGTGAACGGACCCATCGCCATGCCCCAGCGCTGCAGCGCCCCGTCGACCTGCTGCGGGCTCGCGCCCTCGTCGATCAGGAAGTAGGCCTGCTGGGTGTACTTCTCGAGCATGCGGTTGCCGATGAAGCCGTCGCAAACGCCCGAGACCACCGGCACCTTCTTCAGCCGCTTGCCGAGCTTCATGGTCGTGGCGAGCACGTCCTTCGCGGTCTCTCTTCCGCGCACCACCTCGAGCAGCCGCATCACGTTCGCCGGCGAGAAGAAGTGCGTGCCGACGACATCGGACGGCCGGCGGGTCGCCGCGGCGATCTGGTCGACGTCCAGGGTGGAGGTGTTGGTCGCGAGGATCGCGCCCTTCTTCGCCACGCCGTCGAGCTTGCGGAAGAGCTCCTGCTTCACGTCCATGCGCTCGAACACCGCCTCGATCACCATGTCGGCGTTCGCGATGCCGCCGAGGTCGGTCGAGCCGCGGATGAGGCCGATGCGCTTGTCCATGTCGGCCTGCGTGAGCCGGCCCTTGTCGACCGTGGCGGAATAATTCTTCCTGATGAGGTTGATTCCTCTGTTCAAGGCCTCCTCGGTCATATCGACGAGCGTGACCGGAATGCCGGCGTTGGCGAAGCTCATGGCGATGCCGCCGCCCATGGTGCCGGCGCCGATCACCGCGACGCGATTGACCTCGCGCACCGGCGTATCCTCGGGCACGTCGGGAATCTTGGAAGTCTGGCGCTCGGCGAAGAACATGTGGCGCAGCGCCCTGGATTCGGGTCCCGCAACCAGCCTGTCGAAGTTCGCGCGCTCGAGCCGGCGGCCCTCGTCGAAGGGACGCGTCACCGCGGCCTCCGCGCACTCCACGATGAGGAGCGGCGCCGGGTATCCCTTCGATTCCTTCGCCACCTGTTCCCGCACTCGCGCGAAGAACGCCTGGGGGTCCTCGTCCAGCTTGGCCCTGGCGTCCCGGAGGCGGGGCAGCGCCTGCCCGACCCTGCTCCTGGCAAATTGAATCGCCGATTGGAGCAGATCGCCCTGCGCGATCTCGTCCACCAGCCCGAGCTCCTTCGCCTTCTCCGCCGGGATGGAGTTGCCGCTGGTCATCATCTTCACTGCCTCGGGCATCGGAATCACGCGCGGCAGCCGCTGCGTGCCGCCGGAGCCCGGCAGAATTCCCAGCTTCACCTCCGGAAGGCCGAGCTGCGCCTTCGGCGCGGCCACGCGGTAGTGACAACCGAGCGCGAGCTCGAGACCGCCGCCGAGGGCGAAGCCGCCGATCGCCGCCACGAGCGGCTTGCCCATCGCGTCCTGCTGGTCGTTGACCGCGGGCAGGTCGGGCTTCAGGCGCGGCGCGTTGAACTCGCGGATGTCCGCGCCGCCGGAAAAGGCCTTGGCCGAGCCGATGATCACCACCGCCTTCACTGCCGGGTCGGCGTCGGCCGCCTTCAGGTGCTGCATCACGCCGGCGCGCAGGGCGTTGTTCAGCCCGTTCACCGGCGGATTGTCGAGCGTGACGACGGCCACACCGTCGCGTACAACGTACTGGGTAGCGTCGCGGGTGGCGTCGCTCATCTCCCCCTAGCATAATCCAACCGGGACGATCCGGGCTCGTCCCGGTACGCGCGCCGCAAGCCGTCTACTGAATCCCCGGAACGGCCAGGCCCGCCCCCTGCTCAGAACGCGTCCGGCTGTTCTTCGATGCGGGTCGCCTGATTGATGTGCTGCGCCGGGACGTAGAAGTTTTCGAGGGCCGGCGTGGGCGTTTGGACGACGGGAAGCGAGGCGTCCGACTGGTATGGCCGCGGCGAGCACGCCGTGACGGAGAGGATGCCCAGGACCAGAATCGCTGCGGGGATGGCCAGTTTGATGTTGCGCATGTCGGTCTCCTGTTTTGTGGGTTCGGGTTAACGCGAGGCCAGTATCGCGACCTCTCCCGACGCGATCAGCGCCGCGTTACACTGGCTTTTTGTGCCGTAATCACAAAATCGCGTCCTGACGCATGCCTCCGGACCAGGCGCCGTTCGCGCATCTCGACGAGCAGGCACTGCGCGGCCTGGCCCCGGGGGGCGCGGTCAGGTCGTACCCGCGCAACGTCGTGGTGGTGAGCGAAGGCGACCCGACCGACTCGCTGTACGTGGTGTTGTCGGGACGGGTGAAGGTCTTCGTCGCCGACGAGAACGGCAGGGAGCTCGTCGTCAATACCATCGGCACGGGCGACTACTTCGGCGAGCTGGTGCTGGACGGCCAGGCGCGCGCGGCTTCCGTCATGACGCTCGAGGCGTCGCGTTTTTTCGTGATTCCGCAGCGCGACGCCGACGCGCTGCTCTCCGGCAACCCTCAGTTCGCGCGGCACCTGGTGCGCAAGCTCATCGGCAAGGTGCGCTCTCTCACCGAGCAGGTGCGCAACCTCGCGCTGAGGGACGTCTATGCCCGCTTGGTGCGCTTCCTCGAGGAGCAGGCCGTGGAGGACGGCGGCAGGCGCATTGTGCGCGAGCGCCTCACGCAGGCCGACATCGCTGCGCGGATCGGCGGCTCGCGGGAAATGGTGAGCCGCATCCTGAGCGACCTTTCCGCGGGCGGTTACATCCGCGTCGAGGCCAAGCAGATCGTGCTGCTGCGCAAGCTGCCGGCGCACTGGTGACGGTGTGCATGCGTCACAGAACTGGCGTGCCGCAGGGCGTCGAGGCCGCGCGCGCCGAGGGCTAGGGTAGCTCCGTCAACTGAACGGAGGAGGTGGCGGATGGATACCCTGGTCGATGCGCTCACAATAGCAATGGCGCTTCTGTGCGTGGTCTTTATCGGGTACGGCGCCTGGCTATGCCTGCCGCCGCTTCAGCGTAAGCGGCCCGCCGAGGCGTCTGCACCCACCTCCGTCAGGAAGCGCGTCCGGTCCATATCGGAGAGGCTTTCGGCAAGCAGCAGGTAGAACCGCTCCGACGAGGTCGTCTGGGCGGCCGCCTTCTTGACCAGGATCTTGGCGATCGGCCCGATGTACGTGGCAAGCCGGCGCTGCGCCGCCTCGATCCGCTCCGCGGTGAGCGCGGCGTCGGTCGGGATGCCGGGACGCGGGCCGGTGCCGGAGGCGCGCGGGCCGGTGCCTGACGCGGCGCGCGGCGCGCCGCTGAGCGCGCCGCGCGTCGCCATGAACGCCTTGCGCTGCTCCTCCGTGTCGAGCTCGCGCGCCATCGTGGCGTAAAGCTCGTCGACGTCGAGCGTACGCCGGCCCGCGCGGCGGACCATCACCTTCGCGACCGGCCCGACAAAGCGCGCGAGCTGGGTTTCGATCTGCTTGAGGAGCGCGGGGTCCCAGCCCGGCGGCGGCGCGGTGCTGCGTCCCGCGGTCGGCGTGGCGGGGTTGGAGCCGCTGCCTGGATTGGTGGGCTCGATCTTCGCGGCACGCGGAGCCTCGGAAATGATGGTTTCCTCGGAGAGCGTCGCGCTGACGGGCGCAGCGTGCGCGTCGAGCAGCGCGCCGAGGAACGCGTTCGCGCTCTCGAAGCGTTCGACCGGCTTCTTGGCGATGGCGCGGGCGATGACGGCGTCGTAGGCGGGCGGGACCGGTGGATCGCGGCGCACCTGCGAAGGGGGCAGCGGATTGTCGTGGCAGACCTTGTACGCGGCGGCCTCCACCGAGCCGGCGAAGGGCTTGACGCCGGTGAGCAGCTCGTACATCACGACGCCGGCGGAGAAGACGTCGGCGCGCCAGTCGATCGTCCCGCCGGTGTAGTGCTCCGGCGCCATGTAGCCCGGCGTGCCGATGACGAAGCCGGTCTGGGTGAGGTTCGACGAGTCGATCCGCGCGATGCCGAAGTCCGCGATCTTGAGCTTGCCGTTGCGCATCACGATGAGGTTGGCGGGCTTGATGTCGCGGTGCCAGACGCCCTGCTCGTGCGCGTAGCTGAGCGCTTCGAGAAGCTGGGTCATCGTCGACACGGCGTCGCTCTCCCCGAAGCGCGTGCCGCGGGCGAAGTATTCGCGCAGGCTGTTGCCCTGGATGAACTCCATCGCAATGTAGGCGAGCCCGTTCTCCTCGCCGTATTCGTGGACCCCGACGATGCCTGGGTGCGTGAGGCGCCCGGCCGCCTGCGCCTCGTTCCTGAAGCGCGCGAGCAGGGCCTGGGTGGTGTCCTCCTCGGTCCCGTCCAGGCGGATGGTCTTGATCGCGACGGTGCGGCGGATGTTGGGGTCGAAGGCCTTGTAGACGACGCCCATGGCGCCGCGGCCGACCACCTCGGTGATCTGGTACTTGCCGATCCGTTCGATCTGCGCCATCCGCGGGCTACTCTTCGAGCATCTTCATCGCCTGAGCGACGCTTTTCTTCATGCGGTTGAAGGAGTCGGCGAGCGTGCGGATCTCGTCCCGGGAGCGCAGATGGAAGTCGGGGACGTCCATGTTGCCCATGCTGACCTGGTCGGCGAGCTTCGCCAGCCGGGACACCGGCATGATGACCATCGAAAGGAGCATCGCATTGAGGACAATGCCGACGAAGAGGAAGACGCCGGCGAGCGACAGCATGAACGTGCGGAAGACGGTGCGTGCGCGCTGCGTCGGAACTTCGGTCGGCACCGACACCACCTGCGCACCGATGATTTCGTTCATCTTCCAGCCGAAGCCGTTCGCCGGCCCGTACCGGTCGATCAGCGTCTTCGGCGCGGCGTCGACGGTGCTGTGGCAGGTCAGGCAGGCGCCGTCGCGTATCTGGATCGGCCTGGCAATGTACAGCAGGCGCCCGGCGGGGGTGTCGCGCTCGCCGATGATCTCGGTGCTCTCGGCATTGTTGCGAAACTGGTTGACCACGTCGGTCTCCCAGTCCACCGCGCGGTTGCGCGGATTCGTCGGGTTGAGCGTCGCCTCCTTGTAGGCGTACTCCGGAAACTTCTTGCGCAGGCCGTTGAAGACTTCGGCGGCGGAGTAGGCAGGCACCGACTGCGGCAGGAAGCCGTATTTCATCTGGGTCTGGAGCAGGGGGCCGACCTGGCTCGACGTGTAGCTGCGCGTGGCGAGCGCCGCTTCCATGATCAGCCGCGCGCTGTGCTGCATTTCCTCGCGTGCGTTTTGCTGCAGTAATGCTTCCGCCACGTAGGCCGCGATGCCTAGGCCGAGCAGGAAGACGGCGACGAACACCAGATTGAACTTGACGATCAGTCTCATTTGAGCTCCAACGTTGCGCTCATTCATTCGGCCTTGCGGGCGTCGCCTCGGCTGCATTCGGCGGTGCTTTTGCCGCGTCCACCAAGGGCGGGGGCTTGGGCAGGTGCTTCTCCGGGAAGAGGATCGGGTCCCATTCGGGATGGAACCGCAGGTTGGCGATAAGCGCCTTGCGAAACTCGGGGTCCTGCGCCCGGGCGCGCATGCGCTGCATCAGCGGGCGACGCAGCTCCGGCGGGCCTTTCAGCCAAGGCTCGACCTCCTCGTAGGTGAGGTCTCCGAGCCGACGCGGCGACACGTCCCGGTCCTTGAACGCGGCCAGCCGCTCGGGCAGGTTGTCGCGGTAGTAAGGTGGCATGGCCGCAACAAAGGCCGGCGCCGGACGCGGCTGGAGGACGCCCCTCTGGTCGGCCCGGCGCATATAAAACTGGCCCGCGCCGACCGCGACCGGACTGGCCGGAGTCGCCCGAACGAAGCCCTCGGCGAGCCGCAGGGCGCCGCTCTCGACGAACAGGCTGGCTTCAGCGCTCTCGACGTGCAGCACGAGCACCCCGTCGGCGCTGCCGAAGCCGAAGAGCGGCGTGGTGACGCGCAGCGGCGCCGCCTTCGGGGCGAGAGCGAGCTTGGTCCAGCCCTGCAGCAGGTAAAAGTCCGAGACCGCCGCCGCCTTGGCGCCTCGGCCGGTGGCGCCGGCGAGCGCGGCCACGTGGAACCGACTCCGCGGCCCGAGGCTCACCCGCGCGCCATCGGCGAACGCGATCTGAACCAGCCCCTTGTCCGGCACCTCGACGATGTCGCCGACGTGCATGCGCACGCCTTCGGCCAAAGCGAACCGGCCGGTAGCGCGCAGCAGAGCGGCGGGCCCCTCCACCAGCGTGACAACCGGTGGCGCTTCGGCGCCCATCGCGAGCATAGGAACCACCAGGCAAGCCGCCGCAAATGCCCCCGCAAGCATTGAGCTCGGCGCCCTTTCTAGAATTCCGGGCGATACTATTCCGCGCGATCCATTCACGTCAATTTGTCAGCGCCATGTCAGAGCCGTTTTCCTGCGCGGTACTGTTTGCCGATATCAGCGGTAGCACTCGGCTGTACGAGGAGCTCGGAGACGCCCAGGCGCTCTCCCGGATCGACCGCTGCCTGCGCCTTCTGCGCGATGCCGCCTTGGAATTCGACGGACGCGTAGTTAAGACGACGGGTGATGGCGTCATGTGCTCCTTCGAGCAGGCAGAGTCCGCGCTGCAGGCGGCGCGGTTCATGCAGACGCGGCTGGCCGAGCAGGCGGCGCTCGGCGGCCCGTCCCTCGCCATCCACGTTGGCTGCCATTACGGATCGGTGCTCGAGAACGGCGGCGACCTCTACGGCGACTGTGTGAACGTCGCCGTGCGCGTGGTCGGCCTGGCCAAGCCGGGTCAGGTCATAGCGACCCAGGAGGTGGTCGGCAGGATCGGCGAGAGCCTGCGAGGCAGGGTCCGCGTGCTCGACCACGTGGCCCTGAAGGGAAAGCGCGAGCCGCTGCAGATCTACGAGCTTTCGTGGCAGGATTCCGAGGAGCTGACCACCGTGGGTACCCGCCTGCAGGAGGCGCCGTCCCGCCTCAAGCTGGTGTTCGGAAGCCGGGAGATGTGGTTCGACGCGGCCGGGGGGAACGACCTCAGGCTTGGGCGCGACGCGGCGTGCGACATCGTGATCGTGGACCGCCGGGTGTCGCGGCAGCATGCCCGCATCGAGAAGCGCCGCGACAAGTTCATGCTCATCGACCAGAGCGCTAACGGAACCTACGTTGCCGTGAACGGGGAGTCCGAGATCTGCCTGCGGCGCGAAGAGCTGGTTCTGCGCGCGAGCGGACGCATCTGCATCGGCCACCGCACCGGCGACGCCGACGCTATCGTGGTGGAGTTCTATTGCCTGTAATACGCGCACCTGCCGGGGTGTGCATACGGCACAGAACCGCAGTGCCTTGCGGCGTCGAGGTCCGCCCCGGTCGGACCTAAAGTGGTCTGCGACGGGCGGCACCCGCCCCCGCAGCCACCGAGGAGGTTCCATGGACGCACTGGTGCTCGACATCGCTGTTCGTATCCTGTCCGGACTCTGCATGGCCCTGCTTATCTGGGGCGGATGGCTTTCCATCCGCGGCACCCCGCGCTGGACGGCCGGCGCCACGGTCCAGAGCTGAGGCTCTCCCCCTACTTTCCCCGCCGCCTGGCAAGACCCTGGGCCGGGCCGAGCGCCCGCAGAAACCGCCGGCGCTCAGAACGCATCCGGCTGTTCCTCGACGCGCGTCGCCTGGTTGGCGTGCTGTGCCGGGACGTAGAACTTCTCCAGCGCCGGCGCCGTCGGCGCGGGATTCTCGCTCTGCGTCACCTGCTCGCGGCTCGGCTGGTGCGCGAAAGTCGCGCCCAGGACCGCGCCGAGCGACACGAGCGCCACGGCCGCGGCCGCGAGCGCGATGCCACGCTTCAAGCTCCAGAATTGACTGGCTGCGGTTCCCTGACCGATGCCGTGACGATGTTTGCCGATTCTCATGACGACCTCCTGTAGCGTGCGAACGACGACGAGATACGCCCCGTACGCGAGAAGCGCAGCGGAGCAGATTTCCAGGACACGGACCGCGAGGTCCAGCAATTCGGGCAGCCATTCCGTGGTGCTCGCGGCCATCTGCTGGAGCGCGATCCCGCTCCCGTCGGCAAAGACCTCGGCGCGAGCGTGCGAGCACGGCATCAGGGCCGCGGCGAGCGCGCCGCGGCTCAATCGCAGGACTTGGATGCGGTTCATGTGGGCCCCTTCCGTGAAACTCTCGGGCCCAGTGTGCGCAAGCCGGGCGTCCGGTTCAGCGTCGCGTCGCACCCGATTCATGTGAACTAATCACACAGCCGGGCGTTGCTTGCGCACGCTCCGGACCGGTACCAGAATGTCCGAAGAGGGGTAGATGCAGGCATCGAAGCCGAAAGAGCCGTCGCCCTGCGACGTCCTGAGCGACGCCGAGCTCAAGGCGCTGTCCGAGCGCGCGATCATGCGCGCGTTCGCGAAGAACACGGTGATCGTGAGCGAGGGCGACCGGGCCGATTCGCTCTACATCGTCCTTTCCGGCCGTGTCCGGGCCTACGTGAGCGACGACCAGGGCAAGGAGATGTTCCTCAGCGAGGCGGGCAAGGGCGAGTATTTCGGCGAAATGGCGCTCGACGAGGGGCCGCGCTCGGCCTCCGTGATCACGCTCGAGCCGACCCGGCTTCTGGTCGTGCCGAAAGACGATTTCGCGGCCTTCCTCGCGAAGAGCCCCGAGTTCGCGCTGCACCTCGTGCGCAAGCTGATCCGCCGGGTGCGCGCGCTCACCCACGACGTCAAGAGCCTGGCGCTCATGGACGTCTACGGCCGCGTGGCGCGCATGCTCCTCGATCTCGCCGTCGAGCGCGACGGCGCGCTCGTGATCGAGGACCGGCCGACGCAGCAGGAAATGGCGAACCGGGTCGGCGCTTCGCGCGAGATGATCAGCCGGATCCTCACCGAGCTGGCCGCCGGCGGCTACATCGAGGTCGCCCGGGACCGCATCACCATCTCCCGCACTTTGCCGTGCGGCTGGTGAAGCTAAGATAGCCGGGCGTGCGTCTGTTCATCAAAAACAGGACCTTCGGGGGAGAAGGCCCGGCCGGGGGGAAGCTCAACCTCCGGCTGTCCGGTTTCGCCGCGCAGCAGATCGTCCCGGTTGACGACATCGTGCGGGCCATCGACCGGCTTCCGGATTTTCATCTCGAGGGTCTGCGCGAGATCGCCTATCTGCCCGAATACGCCCCGGACGTGCGCGCCTACCCCGCCTACCCGCGCTGTGCGCCGCAGGGCGAGTTCGTTCAGTCGGAGAGGCGCATTTTCGTCTACGGGTTCGACCGTCCCGCGATGTTCTTCCATATGCTGCATCACGAGATCGGCCATTTCGTGTTCTTTCTGGTGCTCGGCAGCCGCATGAAGAAGCAGTGGGTCACGCAGCTCTTCCCGGAGTCCACTTGCGTGACGGCGTACGCCGGCAGGAATCCCTGGGAGGACTTCGCGGAGAGCTACGCTTACTACGTGCTCCAGCCTCGGCTTCTCGAGAGGAAGCTGCCCGAAAAGCACGCCTTCATGCGCGAGTGCGTCTTCTCCGGAGAGGCGTGGGCGCTCAAGGAAAGCGATCGCCTGGGATAAACTTGCCCCGAGCGTTCGAGGAGGAGCTTCGATGCACGGCCTGATGATGGACACGCCGCTCCTGATCAGCGACCTGATCCGGCATGCCGATCGGCACCACGGCGCCGGAGAGATCGTCTCGAAGACGGTCGAGGATGGCGCGCTTCACCGATACAGCTACCGCGACGCCCACCGCCGCGCCCGCCGCCTGGCGAACGCGCTGAAGGCGCTGGGCGTCGGCATGCACGACCGGGTCGCGACGCTCGCCTGGAACGGCTTCCGGCATTTCGAGATCTACTACGCGGTCGCGGGCTCGGGCGCGGTGATCCACACCATCAATCCGCGCCTATTCCCCGACCAGATCGCCTATATCGGGAACCACGCCGAGGACCAGGTCGTGTTCTTCGACCTGACCTTCGCGCCGCTCGTGGAGAAGCTCGCGCCGCAGCTGAAATCGGTAAAGCACTTTGTGGCGATGACCGATGCGGCACACCTACCGAAAAACAACATTCCGAACCTGCGCTGCTACGAGGAGCTGATCGAGCAGGCCGCCGAAGAGTACGAATGGCCGAGCTTCGACGAGCGCACCGCGGCGTGCTTGTGCTACACCTCGGGCACGACCGGCAATCCGAAGGGTGCGCTCTATACCCACCGCTCCACCATCCTGCACGCCTATGCGGCGGCGCTGCCCGATGCGCTCAACGTGTCGGCGCGCGATGTCATCCTGCCGGTGGTGCCGATGTTTCACGTCAACGCCTGGGGCATGCCCTACAGCTGCGCGCTGACCGGCGCTAAGCTCGTCTTTCCCGGCCAGCATCTCGACGGCAAGAGCCTGCACCAGCTTTTCGAAGCCGAAGAAGTCACGATGAGCGCGGGCGTGCCGACCGTGTGGCTGGGGCTGCTCAACTACATGAAGGAGCAGAAGCTCGGGTTCTCGACCCTGAAGCGCGTGGTGATCGGCGGCTCGGCCTGCCCGCCGGCGATGATCCGGGCGTTCCAGGACGACTTCGGCGTCGAGGTGCTGCATGCCTGGGGAATGACCGAGATGAGCCCGCTCGGCACCGTGACGACCTTCAAGCGCAAGCACCTGAAGCAGTCGAAGGAAGAGCGTTACGCGCTGCAGAACAAGCAGGGGCGCGCGATCTACGGCGTGGACTTCCGGGTAGTCGACGAAAACGGCGCCGACCTTCCGTGGGACGGCGCCGCCATCGGGGACCTCCAGGTCCGCGGGCCGTGGGTGATCAAGAGCTATTTCAAGGGCGAGGGCGGCGATCCGCTGGAGAAGGACGCGCACGGCGCGCGCTGGTTCCCGACCGGCGACGTGGTGAACATCGACGCCGAGGGCTTCATCCAGATCACCGACCGCTCGAAGGACGTGATCAAGTCGGGCGGCGAGTGGATCAGCTCGATCGACCTCGAGAACATCGCCGTCGCGCATCCGGCGATCGCCGAGGCCGCGGTGATCGGGGTCAAGCACCCGAAATGGGACGAGCGCCCCATCGTGGTCGCGGTGAAGAAACCCGGCCAAGAGGTGTCGAAAGAGGAGCTGCTCAAGTTCTACGAGGGCAAGATCGCCAAGTGGTGGATGCCCGAGGACGTGGTATTCGTGAGCGAGCTGCCGCACACCGCCACCGGCAAGCTCTCCAAGCTCACGCTGCGCCAGCAGTTCAAGGATTTTCGGGTTGATTCGAAGCGAGAGCGCTGATCGCCCGGTGGTGACGCCTTCGATAAGAGAGCTTGAAAGGCGGGTCGGCGAGGAGGTCGCGGTATCGCCCTGGCTCGACGTAAGCCAGGAGCGCATCGATACCTTCGCCAAGGCGATCGAGGACTTCCAGTGGATCCACGTCGATCCGGCGCGCGCGAAGAGCTCGCCCTTCGGCGGCACCATCGCCCACGGCTTCCTAACGCTGTCGCTGCTGTCGCACCTCTCCGAGATCACCTTCTCCTTTTCCGACCGCAGGATGGGCGTCAATTACGGACTGAACCGGGTGCGTTTCACCTCTCCGGTTCCGAGCGGCGCCCGCGTGCGGGCGCGCTTCACGCTCCTGAAGTACGAGCCCATCGAGGCAAACGGCGTGCAGGTGACCTGGAACGCGACGGTCGAGATCGAGGGCGCGCCGAAGCCGGCGCTCGTCGCGGAATGGATCGGACGTCACTATTACTGAAGCAAAAAACAGGGACAGACCACGTTTGTTTTCCGTGGCATTGAGAGAAAAACGTGGTCTGTCCCTGATTTGGAGGCGTTGATGGTCCAGAGATGGAAGCAAAAACCGCCCGGCTCGAACTGGGGCGAATTCGGCCCCGACGACCAGCGCGGGCGCATGAACTACGTGACGCGCGAGAAGGTGCTGCAGGGAATCGCGGAGGTGAAGGAGGGCATCAGCTTCCCGCTCTCCCTGCCGCTCGACTATCCGGGCGGCGCCACCCTCAACCCGCGGCGCAGCCCGCCGCGCCTCGCGGCGACGATTCGCGACGGCAAGAGCGCCGGCAAGCAGAACTTCTGCTTTGCGCTCGCCGAGGACGAGCCCGATCTCACCGACGTCATCTCCGACGACCGCGTGCTGCTGACGCTCCAGTATTCGACGCAGTGGGACAGCTTCGCCCACGTCGGCAGCCGCTTCGACGCCGACGGCGACGGCAAGCGCGAGATCGTGTTCTACAACGGCTTCCGCGCCGGCGAGGACGTCCTACCCTCCAAAGGAGGTGAATCAGGGGAAAGCTGGGCAAGATTCGAGGGCACCGAGGCGAAGGCGCTCGGCATCCAGAACCTGGCCGAGCACGGCGCGCAAGGCCGCGGCGTGATGATCGACCTGCACCACCACTTCGGCCGCAGCCGCACGGCCGTGGACTACGACGCGCTGATGAAGCTGATGGACCAGGACCGGGTCGAGGTCGAAAAGGGCGACATGGTGTGCCTCTATACCGGCTTTGCCGACCTGATGCTCGAAATGCGCAAGCAGCCCGACGCAAAACTGCTGCACGCGAGCTGCAGCGGGCTCGACGGGCGCGACCCGCGCGTGCTCAACTGGATTTCCGATTCCGGTCTCGCGATACTGGCGAGCGACAACTACGCGGTGGAGATCATTCCCGTGAGCCTTTCCCGACCCAAGCCGGCGGCGCTGATGCCGCTGCATGAGCATTGCCTGTTCAAGAACGGCATCCACCTGGGCGAGATGTGGTATCTCACCGAGCTGGCGCGCTGGCTGCGCAGCCAGCGCCGTAACCGGTTCCTGCTCACGGCACCGCCGCTGCGCCTGCCCGGCGCGGTGGGCTCGCCCGCGACACCGGTGGGGACCGTATGAAGGTCGCTCTCATTACCGGCGGCTCGTCGGGCATCGGCGAGGCGGCCGCGCGCGAGCTCGCGAAGCGGGGCTGGCAGGTCGCGATCATGTTCTCGAAGAACAAGGCGCAGGCAGACCGCGTCTCTGGGGACATCAACGGCCTCGCGCTGCAGGGCGACGTTGCGCAGGACGCGGACTGCCGGCGCGTGGCCAAGGCGGTGCTCGACAAGTGGGGCCGCATCGACGCGCTCGTGAACAGCGCCGGCACCACCAAGTTCGTGGCGCACGGCGACCTCGAGGGACTCTCGGCCGAGGACATCCTCGGCATCTTCCGCATCAACCTCGTGGGTCCCTACCAGATGATCCGCGCCTGCGCGGCGGCGCTCAAGGAAGCGCACGGCTGCGTGGTCAACCTGTCCTCGGTGGCCGCCCGTCTCGGCACCGGGTCCTCGGTGGCCTACGCTGCATCGAAGGCCGCGCTCGACACCATGACGCTCTCGCTCGCTCGCGCGCTCGGGCCGGAGGTCCGCCTGAACGTGGTGGCGCCGGGCTTCGTGCGCACGCCGTGGCAGATCGCGGCGCACGGCGCCGATGGCGCCGCCGAGCTCGAGCGCCGCTTCGCCGAGCGCGCGCCGCTCAAGGCCGCGGCCGAAGCGCAGGACGCGGCCGAGACGATCGCCTGGCTGATCGAGAGCGCGCGCCGCGTCACCGGCCAGATCGTCTACGTCGATGGAGGCATGCACATCGCCGTGCCGCGCTGATTGGTTTTTGACTACATCATCGTAGGCGCGGGCTCGGCGGGTTGTGTCCTTGCCAACCGGCTCACACAGGATCCCGCCCGCAAGGTCCTGCTGCTGGAGGCCGGGCCGCGCGACACCAATCCCTGGATTCACGTCCCGCTCGGCTACGGCAAGCTCTTCGCGCGCACCGACGTCAACTGGGCCTACCAGTCCGAGCCCGAGCCGGCGCTGAACGGCCGGCGCGTGTTCACGCCGCGCGGCAAGGTGCTCGGCGGCTCCTCGTCCATCAACGGCCTGGTCTACATCCGCGGCCAGCGAGAGGACTTCGACGGCTGGGGGCTGGCGGGATGGGATTTCGATTCGCTCGCACCGTACTTCGGCAGAGCCGAAGCCGAGCTGAAGGTCTCGTGCCTCGAGCGGCACGAGCTCTGCGACGCCTTCATCGCCTCCGCCGCCTCGCTCGGCATTCCCTTGAACCGCGAAGGCTTCAACGGCGCATCGCAGGAGGGAACCGGCTACTACCACGCCACCTGCCATCGCGGGCGACGGCGGAGCGCGGCGGTCGCTTATCTCAGGCCGGCCGCGCGCCGGTCCAATCTCTCGGTCGAGGTCAACGCGCTCGCCACGAGGATCCTCTTCGATGGGAAGCGCGCTGCCGGAGTGGAGTTCGTCCAGGGAGGCCGTGTGCGAAAGGCGAGCGCAGCGGCCGAGGTGCTGCTTTGCGGCGGCAGCTTCAATTCACCGCAACTTCTCGAACTTTCCGGCGTGGGAAGGCGATCACTGCTGGAGGAAAACAACATTCAGGTGGTGCACGACTTGCCCGCGGTGGGCGAGGACCTGCAGGACCACTTCTACGTGCGCACGTTCTGGCGCTGTCGACGGCCGATCACCATCAACGACGAGCTGGCGAGCTGGTGGCGCAAGGCGAAGATGGCACTGCAGTACGCGCTGTTCCGCGGCGGCTCCCTCGCCGTGGCTGCCGGCCACGCGGCGGCATTCGTGCGCACGCGGCCGGAGTCGAAGCGGCCGGACGCGCAGCTGTACTTCATCAATTTCTCGAGCGCTGAGCGCGGCGGAGCGCTGCATGCGCATTCCGGATTCACCACCTCGGTGTCGCAGCTCCAGGTCGAATCGCGCGGCTCGGTCCACGTCGGCTCGGCCGACCCCGCAGTGCCGCCCGTGATCCGGTACAACTATCTCGCCACGGAGAACGACCGGCGCGTGATGGTGGAAGGGCTGAAGATGCTCCGGCGCATCGCCGCGGCGCCGCCGCTTTCGGGCTATATCCTCGACGAATACCTTCCCGGGCCGAAGGTGCAGACCGACGCGGAGTGGCTCGCCTTCTGCCGCGAGGCCGGCTCGACCGTGTTCCACCCGACCTCGACCTGTCGCATCGGCGCCGTGGTCGACGAGCAGCTGCGGGTGAAGGGCGTGTCGAGCCTGCGCGTCGTCGACGCCTCGGTCATGCCTTGCGTGCCTTCCGGAAACATCAACGCCGCGGTGCTCGCCGTCGCGGAAAAAAGCGCCGACCTGATCAGGCAGGCGAGGGACGGGTAGCCGCAACAGCGCTCGGGAAAGCCCCCTCCGCAGCAGTAAAATCGCGTGCTCCATGTGGGAAGGCGCCGCGATTGTTCTCATCGCCGCAGGGCTATTGCTTTGGGCCGACAGCCTGAAGGCCCGCGAACGCGCCGTGCGCGCCGGGCGCTCGGCCTGCGAGCGCTATCAGCTCCAGTTTCTCGATGACACGGTGTCCTTCGCCCGCATGCGCCTTGGGCGCAACCACGACGGAGAGCTGCGCATCGCCCGGACCTACACGTTCGAGTTCTCCGACACCGGCAACAACCGGCGCCAGGGCGCGATCGTGATGCTCGGCGGCGAGGTGCAGGACCTTCATCTGGAGCCCTATCCGGTCCAATGAGCGCATGGCTTGAAGGCGAAATCGTCGAAAACCGGCACTGGACCGATGCATTGTTCTCCCTTCGCGTGCAGGGAGCAGCGCTCTCCTTCCAAGCCGGCCAGTTCGTGCGCATCGCGCTCGATATCGACGGCGAGCGGGTGGCGCGCGCCTTCTCGATGGTGAGCGCGCCGGGGGAGCCGCTGCTCGAGTTCTACGGCATCGTGGTGCCCGAGGGGCCGCTTTCGCCGCGGCTCGCGCGCCTGAAGCCGGGCGAGCGGCTCTTCGTCGCCTCCAATCCGGCCGGCTTTCTCGTCCTCTCCGAGCTTCCGGACGCCGAGACGCTCTGGCTCATGGCCACCGGCACCGGGATCGCGCCGTTCGTGTCCATGCTCCGCGCCGACACCCCCTGGCAGCGGTTCGAGAACGTCGTCCTGGTCCATGCGGTTCGGCATGCGCAGGAGCTCGTCTATCGCGACGATGTCGAGCGGGCCCGGGTGACGCACGGCGCGCGCTTCCGGTATGTCCCCATAGTGAGCCGGGAAGACGCGGCTCACGCGCTGCGCGGTCGCATCCCCGCGCTGCTCCGCGACGCCCGCCTCGAAGGCGCGGCGGGCCTCAAGCTTGCTCCGGCGGATTCCCAGGTCATGCTGTGCGGCAATCCCGACATGCTGAAGGACACGAGCGCGGCGCTCGCCGAGCGCGGCCTGCGCAAGAACCGGCGCCGCTCGCCGGGCCAGATCACGGTGGAGAGCTTTTGGTGAAGGCCGTGACGAAAGTCACGGGCGCGCTGGCGCTGGCGTGGCTGCTGGCCGGCTGCACCGCGCTGCGGCTCGCCTACGACAACGCCGACACTTATCTCCATTTCCGGGCGCAGAGCTATCTCGACCTCGACGCGAAGGGCTCGGACGAGCTCGACGCGCGCATGGGCGAGTTCTTCTCCTGGCACAGGCGCACCGCGCTGCCGCAGTACGCGCGCGTTTCAGACGAGGCGGCCAAGCGCTTGGCGAAAGGACTCTCGCGCGAGGACGTGGTTTGGGGTTACGATTCCCTGGTGGCGCACGCGCGGCAAAGCCTGCGCTACGCCGCCGAGCGCGTGGCACCGCTGCTCGATCGCCTGACGCCGCAGCAGGTCGCGCACATGGAGAGGCGGTTCGCGGACGACAACCGCAAGTTCGCGCGCGAGTACCTGCGCGGAAGCGAAGCCGAGCGGCGCAAGCGCCGCGCCAAGCGGTGGGAGCAGAGGCTGGAGGACTGGGTGGGGAACCTGTCGCCGGTTCAGGCGGAAAAAGTCAGGCAGTTTTCCGAGCGCGCGCCGCTCTACGACGAGATGCGCGCAAAAGACCGCCAGCGCATGCAAACCGAGTTCGTCGACATGATCCGCAAGCGCGAAGCGCAGAAGCGCCTGCCCGACTGGATCGCCAACTGGGAGCGCGGCCGGGACCCGGCGTACGCCTCCGCGAGCGAGCGCTTCCACCAGGAGTTCCTGACGCTGATCCAGGAGCTCGACAAGACGCTCGCACCCGAGCAGCGCAACCGGGCGGTTGCCAACTTCCGGCGCTACGCCGAGGACTTCAGCGTTCTGGCGCGCCGCGCGCGCGCCGAGCCGCCCCGAAAGTGACCGAGACCGCCCCGCTGCGCGGCGCCCCCGACCGTTCCCAGGGTGCCGAGTCGCCGCCGGCTGGCTACGCCGGCCGCACGCGCTACACCCAGCTCGAGTACGACGCGCTGCTCGCCAATCTCTCGATCGGCATCGCGTTCACGCGCGAGCGCCGCTTCTTCCTGTGCAACGCCCGCTTCGCCGCGATGCTCGGCTACGAGCCCGACGAGCTCATCGGCCATCCCGGCGAGCTCATCTGCGCGAGCCCGGAGAGCTATGCGGCGCTTGGGGAGATCGCCGGGCCGCTGATCTCGGGCGGCGGCCAGCTCGACGTCGAATGGGAGCTCAGGCGCAAGGACGGCTCGACGTTCGTCGCGCGCCTGATCGCGAAGTCCCTCGATCCCGCGAGCCCGCAGCAAGGCACGGTGTGGATCGTCGAGGACATCACCGACAGGCGGCGCGACGCCGACGAGCTCGCGCGGCTCCTGCGCGAACAGGAAGCGATCCTCGCCACCGCCTCGATCGGCATCGTGTTCATCAGGGACCGGCGCATCGTGCGCTGCAACCGGCGCTACGAGGAGATGTACGGCTACGGCCCGGGCGAGCTCGAGGGCAAGCCCACCGCGGTGCTGTACACCGACATTTCGGAGCACGCGAAAGCGAGCGCAGTCTACGAGCCGCTGGCGCGCGGCGAGACCTCGCGCCGCGTCGAGCTGCGCCGGCGCAAGGACGGGACCGCGTTCTGGGGCCGCGTCGAGGGCCGCGCGGTCGATCCGCTCGATCCGCACCGCGGCTCGGTGTGGATCGTGGAGGACGTCACCGAGCGCCGCCGCGCCGAGGAGGACCTCCGGCGGCTGGTGCGCGAGCAGCACGAGAGCGAAGAGCGCGTGCAGCGCGCGCTCGGCGAGCAGGAGCTGATCCTCGACAATGCGGCCGTAGGCATCGCCTTCGTGCGCGCGCGCGAGATCCAGCGCTGCAACCGCTTCCTCGAGGAGATGGTCGGCGCGGAGCCGGGCGAGCTCGTTGGAAAGAGCTCGGCGGTGCTGTTCGCAGCGCAGGCGGACTGGGAGGAAGCAGGCCGGCGCGCCTATCAGCACACCGCGCCGGGCGACACCCACGACGCGGAGTGGCTCTTCAGGCGCCGCGACGGCTCGACCTTCCGCTGCCGCACCCGCGGCCGGCGCATCGATCTCGGCGAGTCCGAGCAGGAGTGGATCTGGAGCCTGGAGGACGTGACCGTCGAGCACGCGGCGCGCGAATGGCTGCAGTCCTCGCGCGACGCGCTGGAGCGCGCCGTGGCCGAGCGCACCGCCGAGCTGCGGGAAGCCAATGCGCGCGCGCGGCACCTCGCCGACCACGACGCGCTCACCGGGCTGCCGAACCGCAGGCTGCTGGAGGACCGTCTTACACAGGCGCTCGCGCTCTCGTACCGCAACCGCAAGCAGACCGCGGTGATGTTCGTCGACCTCGACCGCTTCAAGGCGGTCAACGACTTGCTCGGCCACGCGGCGGGCGACATCCTGCTGAAGGAGGTCGCCCAGCGCCTGGTCAGGCAGCTGCGCGTGGGCGACACCATCTGCCGCATCGGCGGCGACGAGTTCGTGGTGGTGCTCCCCGAGCTGAAGCGCGCCGCGGACGCCGCGCAGGTCGCCCGCAAGGTGCTCGAGCAGCTTTCGCAGCCGCTGATGGTCGAGGAGCGCGAGCTCATCGTCACGCCGTCGATCGGCATCGCGGTGTTCCCCGACGACGGGCGCGACGCCGAGACGCTGATCCGCAACTCCGACGCCGCGATGTACCACGCCAAGGAGCTGGGGCGCGCCAACTACCAGTTCTTCACCGCCGAGATGAACCAGGCGGCATCGCGCCGGCTCGCCCTGGAGGCCGACCTGCGGCGCGCGCTCGGAAGGGACGAGCTGCGCGTGTTCTATCAGCCGATCGTCGATGCCAGGACCGGCCTCGTCGCCGCCCACGAGGCGCTCGCGCGCTGGCAGCACCCGGAGCGCGGACTCGTCGAGCCCGGCGAGTTCATCCAGCTCGCCGAGGAGAGCGGCATGATCCTCAAGCTCGGCGAATGGGTGCTGCGCCAGGCGTGCCGCTGGGCCACCTTCATCGGCGTGGAGCGGGGGCTGCCGGTCTCGGTGAACCTGTCGCCGCGCCAGTTCAACGATCCCAAGCTCGTGCACACGGTCGCCGCCGCGCTGCGCGAAACCGGGCTGCCGGCGCGCCTCTTGCAGCTCGAGATCACCGAAACCACCGCCATGCAGCACACCGACGTCACCCTCGCCACCCTCAACCGCCTGAAGGCGCTCGGTGTGTCGATCGCCATAGACGATTTCGGCACCGGCTACTCGAGCCTCTCGTATCTGAAGCGCTTCCCGGTGGACCTCCTGAAGATCGACCGCTCGTTCACCACCGAGCTGCCCGCGGACGCCGACCAGTGCGCGATCGTGTCCGCCATCGTCGCGCTGGCGCACGCACTCGAGCTGCAGGTAATCGCCGAAGGCGTGGAAAACGCGGAGCAGCGCGAGTTTCTCGCGAGCTGCGGCTGCGACTTCATCCAGGGTCATCTCACCGGCGCGCCGCTCGATGCCGACGCCGCGGCGAAGGATTTCGTCTAGCTGGCCTAGCTAGGTAGAGCGGCTGCCCAGCAGCGCTTCCAGGCGGCGCACCTGGGCTTCGATCGAGCCCATGTTCGGGTTGACCTCGAGCGCGCGGCGGAACCAGTCGAGCGCCTGCCGCTGCTGCTCGAGCTCGAGGCTGACTAGGCCGGCGCCGGAGAGCGCGCCGAAGTGGCGCGGATTGCGCCGGATGACCTCGGCGCAGTCGGCGAGCGAGCGCTGGTACTCGCCCGAAAGGTAGAGCGCCGTGGCGCGCTTGTTCCAGCCTTCGGCGAACTCGGGCTTGCGCCGGATCACCTCCGAGAAGGTGGCGATGGCCTCGGCGTGGCGGCCGGACTGCATCTCGTCGACGCCGCGCTCGAGCAGGCGGTCGACCGCTTCGTCGCCGGAGCGGCTCCACAGCAGCCAGAGCGCCTGCTCGGCGAAGCTGCGCACCATCGGGTGCTCGTCGCGCAACCGCTCGTACAAGGGGGCCGCGTCCGCGGCGGCGCCGTTCTGCGCGATCCACACCACGCCCGCGGCGCGCGTCGGAGCGTCGGCGCTCGCGAGCGCAGCCAGCGCTTCCTGACGCGATGCTGGCGCCTGCGGGAGTGCCGGCGCGGCCAGCATTGTCAAAGCGACAAGGAGTAGGATTTGTATCCGGCGCATTTCGCTTCGCCGCAGTAGTAGATCCGGGCGCGGTAATCTGCTTCCGATTCGCCGCGTCGATTCCTACAACGGGGGAGTTTGCTCCAAACCATTACGACACACCAGGGACCTGACATGAAAGCTTCGATCCTTCTCTTCGCCGCGCTTCTCCTCGCACCGGCCGCCGCGCTGCCGGCCGACTCGCAGCCCGTCGTGCGCACCGACCCGGTGCTCGAGCAGGCGACCAAGACCATCGCCGCCAAGGACTGGCCGCAGGCGCAGGCGCTCCTCAAGGACGCCATCGCCCGCAACCCGAACAACGCCGACTATCACAACCTCTACGCCTACTCGGTCCGCAAGGGCGCCAATCCCGACATGAGCCTCGTGTTCCAGCACTACAACGAGGCGCTGCGCCTGGATCCGCGCCACCGCGGCGCGCACGAGTACATCGGCGAGGCCTATCTTGAGGTCGGCAACGTGGCGAAGGCCAAGGAGCACCTGAGCTCGCTCGACAAGATCTGCTTCTTCCCGTGCACGGAGTTCTCGGACCTGAAGAAGGCGATCTCCGAGTACGAGGCGAAGCCCAAGTAACGACCGAAGACAATAGAATCGGGGGATGCAGGTCCCCCGTTCGATTCGCCTTGCGCTGACCGGCGCGGCGCTTTGCGCCGCGCAGGCCGCCGGCGCGCAGCAGTGGCCGGTGAAGCCGGTGCGCATGCTCGTCACCTTTCCGCCGGGCGGGCCCTCCGAGATCGTGACCCGCATGCTGAACGAGCGCCTTCAGGGCGCGCTGAAGCAGCCCTTCGTGCTCGAAAACCGCGTCGGCGCGACCGGCAACGTCGGTGCCGACGCGGTCGCGAAGGCGCCCCCCGACGGCCATCTGTTCGGGATCACCACCGACACCGTTTTCACCGTGAACCCGCTGGTGTTCGGCAACATGCCGTTCGATCCGTGGAGCGATCTCGCGCCCGTCACGCTCCTCGGCAGCTTCTCGCAGATGCTGGTGTGCAATCCCTCGGTGCCGGCAAAGACGCTCGCCGAGCTGCTCCAGCTTGCACGGCGCGAGAAGCTCACGTACGCCTCCGGCGGGCCCGGTGCGCCGGGGCACCTCGCGGCCGAGCTGCTGCTCTCGAGCGCCGGTGTCACCATGCTGCACGTGCCGTACAAGGGGCCGGCGGCCGCGACGGCCGACGTCGTTGGCGGCCAGGTGCATTGCGGCTTCCTCGCCACGCCTACGGTGATGCCGCAGGTCAGGGCCGGCAAGCTCAGCGCGCTCGCGGTGTCGACGGCGAAGCGCTCGCCGCTCGCGCCGGACGTTCCGCCCGCGGCCGAGGCTGGGTCTCCCGGATTCGACGCGCCGTTTTACCTGGTGCTCTTCACCTCGGCCCGCGTGCCGCAGGCCATCGTGGCGCGCATGAGCGCCGAAACAGCAAAGGCACTCGAAAGCCCCGAGGTCAAGGACCGCGCCGCGGCGATGGACGTCGTCACGGTCGGCGGATCGCCCGAAGACGCGCGCAAGGTCCTGAAGCAAGCCGCCGCCAAGTGGGCCCCCGTCGTGCAGCGCATCGGCCTGAAGCTCGACTGACAGTCACCTTTCGCGTGCCAGTCGGCGGGCAACCGCGGTGATTGCCTGCGTCATCGCGCGCGCAGCCGGCGTGAGCGGGGTGTCGGCCCGCATATACAGGCCGATGAGCGGTGCTGGAATCGTCTCCTCGATTTCGATGGCCTGCAGGTAGCGCTGTCCCCACACTTCAGCGACCATCTGCAGGCTGAGCAGCCCCAGAACGTCGGTCTTGGCGACGAGCGACAGCGCGGTAGCGAAGGACTCGCAGTGGACGATCGGGCGCGGCAAAGGCAGTCCTGCGGAGGCGAAGAGCTTCTCAAGCATCGCGCCGGAGCCCGGAGGGTAAAACATCAGCCAAGAAGAGGCGGCGAGGTCGCGCAGCTGAGTGGCGCCACGCAAGGGATGCCCGCGCCTTGCAATCACGGCTAGCCGCGGCCTGAACAGCGGCTTGAACCGCAGCGCGGCGTCGAGGGTGGCGCTCGGGCTCTGGCTGATGCAGAAGTCGAGCGTCTCATCGCGCACCAGCAGGATGAGCGCGCCGCTGGCGCCTTCGACCACACGCACATCCGCAGCAGGTTGGCTGCGCCTGAAATGCTGCAACGCCTCCGGCACGATCAGCATGCCGGCAACCGGCGCGACACCGAAGCCGACCGTGCCCCGCTCCCCGCCACGAAGCTCCTGAAGGTCGTCGTCCGCCTTGCGCAGCTCGCTCTGGATCACGCGCGCCCGCGCGAGGAACGTCTTGCCGGCCAGGGTCAACGCGGCGCCGCGCGCGTTGCGCTGCAGGAGCTGCACGTGCAGCTCCTGCTCGAGCTGCCGGATGCTCTTGCTCATCGCGGGCTGCGACACGCCCACCTTGGCGGCGGCGGAGCGGAGGCTGCCGGCCTCGACGACCGCGACAAAATGGCGTATCTGGTTCAGGCGCATCTATAACTCCCGGTTATCGCAGTGCATGCGCGGTCATCTTACGCGCTGCCGGCGGCGATGGTTCACTGCGGCATGCGCTCACTCCCTCTCGTCTTGTGCTTCGCGGTCGCCTCTGCGGCCGCACAATCCCAATACCCGAGCAAGCCGGTGCGGCTGATTGCAGGCGCGCCTCCAGGAACTCCGGGCGACGTCGTGGCGCGGATCATCTCCGAGCCGCTCAGCGCTGCGCTCGGTCAGCCGGTTGTGATCGAGAACCGTCCTGGTGCCATCGGCACCATCGCCCTGGGCGCCGTGTCCAAGGCACCTGCCGACGGGCATACCCTGGGCGCCATCACGATGCCTCAGACGATCGCTCCGCACCTGCTGCCGAAGCTGCCCTATGAGATCGCCAGCGACCTCGCCCCCGTACGCCAGCTCGCCTGGGTCTCGAATGTCCTGGTGGTGAGGCCTTCGGCTCCATTCCGCTCGGTTGCCGAGCTGGTAGCGGCAGCCAAGGCGCGTCCGCAGTCGCTTACATTCGCTTCCGGCGGCAACGGGACGCCGGCGCACGTCGCGGGCGAGCTCTTCGGCCTCAATGCGGCGATCGAGATGCGCCACGTCCCGTTCAACGGTGCCGTGGCCGGGGTCGCTGCGGTCATGGGCGAGCAGGTCGACATGATGTTTGCCATCGCGCCGGCCGTGATCCCTCATCTCAAGGCGGGAAAGCTGCGCGCCTTGGCGACGCCGGCACCCTCGCGGCTTCCCGCACTGCCGGACCTGCCGACGCTCGCGGAGCTCGGCTACGCGGTGGATGTACGCGACTGGACCGGGATCGTCGCGCCGGCGCAGACGCCGAAGCCCGTAATCCGGCGCCTGGAAAGTGCGATCGCAACCGTTCTCGCGAAGGACGAGGTCAAGCAAAGGCTTGCCGCGGCCGGCTTCGAGCCTGCAGAATCGAGCGCCGATGCGTTCGGTAAACTGATTCGCACAGAGCTGCAAAAATGGGGCAAAGTCGTCAACCAGGCGAAAATCAAACCTGACTAGACCGAACTTCATCTTCATCGTCGCCGACGATCTCGGTTACGCCGACCTCGGCTGCTACGGCGGCCGAAGCTCGTGCTCTCCCAACCTGGATCGGATGGCCGCCGAAGGCCTGCGTTTTACCGACGGTTACTCCAATTCTCCGGTGTGCTCGCCGACGCGCTTTGCGCTCGCCACCGGCCGCTGGCAGTACCGGTTGCGCGGCGCCGCCGACGAGCCTATCGCCAGCCGCATCGGCCGCGGCCGCCCGGACCTCGGGCTGCCCGCCTCGCACCCGACCTTGGCATCGCTTCTACGCGACGCGGGCTACGCCACGGCGCTCGTCGGCAAGTGGCACCTCGGATTCCCGCCGCACTTCGGCCCGCTGAAGAGCGGCTACCAGGAATTCTTCGGGCCGATGAGCGGCGGGGTCGACTACTTCCGCCATTGCGACTCCGCCGGAAAGCATGACCTGTACGAGGGCGAGGACGAGGTTCATCGCAGCGGGTACATGACCGACCTCCTGTCGGAGCGCGCGGTGTCGTTCGTGGAGCGCCGGAAAGGCGGGCCGTTCCTGCTCTCGCTTCACTACACCGCGCCGCACTGGCCGTGGGAAACGCGCGACGACGCCGAGGAATCGGCCCGGATCTCGAACATCGCGCACCTCGACGGCGGCTCCGTGCAGACCTACCTCGCCATGATTCGCCAGATGGACGAGGGGATCGGGCGCGTGCTCGGCGCGCTCGACGAGACGGGACCCCGCGAGAATACTTTTGTAGTGTTTACAAGCGACAACGGCGGCGAGCGCTTCTCCGACAACTGGCCGCTGGTCGGCGGCAAGATGGACCTATTGGAGGGCGGCATCCGGGTGCCCTACATCGCGCGCTGGCCCGCGCGCCTGCCGAAGGGCAGGACGACTGCCCAGCTCGCAATCACGATGGACTGGACTGCCACTTTTCTAAGCGCCGCCGGCGTCGATCCTCACCCTGACTATCCGCTGGACGGCATCGACCTATTGAAAGAAGAAAAGCCACGCAATCTCTATTGGCGGATGAAGTTCCGGGAGCAGAAGGCGGTGCGCTCGGGGAGCTGGAAATACCTTGCGATCGAAGGCAACGAGTTCCTGTACGACCTTTCGCGCGACCCGCGCGAGCGCGCGAACATGAGGCGCCGCGAGCCCGCAAGGTTCGAGAAACTGAAGTCGGAGTACGCCGCCTGGGAAGAGGCGATCCCGCCCATCCCGGCGGATGCGAACGTCTCCCTGGTGTACGGTCCCGCCGAGATGGCCAAGCCGTCTTGAGGAAACTCCTGCTTTTCCTGGCGGCGATCCCCGCGGCGTTGTGCGCCCAGCCGTCGATGGAGCAGGCCGAGCGCATTTACCTCGATCAGAGTCCCGAGCGCGAGCAAAGACTCGTTGCCGCGGCAAAAAGGGAAGGCACGGTCTCCCTCTACACCTCGATGCAGATGCCCGATTCGCTGCCGCTTGCCCAGGCGTTCGAAAGAAAGCACGGAGTGAAGGTTTCGCTCTGGCGCGCGAGCGGGGAAAAGGTGGTCCAACGCGCCCTGACCGAGGCGCGCGGCGGCCGCTTCGACGTCGACGTGTTCGAAACGGACGGCGCACAGATGGAGATTCTGTATCGCGAGAAGCAGCTCGCGCCGTTTCACAGCCCCTCGCTCCAGGACATTCCGGCGGCGCTCGTCCCGTCGCACAGGCACTACGTCCCGACGCGTGTCACCCTGTATGTGCTCGCTTACAACACCGCGCGGCTTGCGCCGGGGGACGTGCCCAATTCGTACCAAGACCTGCTCCAGCCCAGGTGGCGCGGCCAGCTCGGGCTGGAGGCGGCCGACGTCGCCTGGTTCGCCGCCGTGACGAAGGCGATGGGCCGCGAAAAAGGCCTCGACTACTTTCAAAAGCTCGCGGCGTCAGGCCCGGCGATGCGCAGCGGCCACACGCTTCTCGCGGAGCTGGTGGCCTCCGGCGAGATCCTGATCGTGCCGGACGCTCACGTTCAGGGGGTGGAGCGCTTGAAGAAGCGCGGCGCGCCGATCGAATGGAAGCCGCTCCAGCCCGCTTTCGGACAGCCGAGCTCGGTCGGTCTCTCGCCGCGCGCGCCGCACCCGCACGCCGCGCTCCTCTTCGCCGACTTCATCCTCTCGAAGGAAGGCCAGGAAATCATCAAGGCGCGCAATCGCGTGCCCTCGAGCCGGGCGGCCGACAGCCCGCTCAACAAGTTCGACTACGCTTTGGTCGATCCGGTGATCGTGCTCGACGAATGGGCGCAATGGGAAAAGCGCTGGTCGGCGCTCTTCCTCAAGGGCCAGAAGCTGCGGCGGGAAACCGATTAGCGGCCGAGCTTGGCGAGCGCCTTGTCGTAATACGCCGACTCGATGCGCGTTTTCAGGAGGGCGAGCTTGCGAACCGCCTTCGCGCGCGCGGCGGCGTCTACCTCCTGCTGATTCACGAACCGTTCCAGACTTGCGATGTCGTTGAGGGCCTGGACTTCGGGCGGAACGAAGCCCGCGTTCTTGAGGATGCGGTAAGCCGCGCGCAGCTC
>Ga0075434_100000322_pt1 | contig 34253 bp, 24 predicted proteins | sample RhiMethybrSRZTD3_FD_75298 | JGI IMG/M metagenome (GOLD analysis project Ga0075434, IMG submission 75298) | Populus rhizosphere microbial communities from Tennessee, USA - Rhizosphere MetaG P. TD hybrid SRZTD3 | ecosystem: Host-associated > Plants > Roots > Rhizosphere > Soil | place: USA...
CGTTTTCCGGTGCCGCCGCGGGCGACGAGCGTGAAGATCTCGTGACGATGCGGTCGACTTGTAGCGCGACGTGCTCGGGCAAGGTACGCTGAAGCCGCCTTCCATCGGGCTTCCAGGTGACGCGCTCGGGCGTCGAGCGTTGTGGCAACTGGTATTGATGGCGACCAGCGAGATTTGAGAGAGCCGAGCGATGCCGGATGAACCGATCCTGCGCGAGAAGGCGCGTGACGCGATCCGCAGCGGACGACTACCGACGCGGCGGTCTGACCGCATGTGGGGCGGGCCCGGTATGAGCGCGTCGTGCTCGGTGTGCGGCGAGCCGGTCAGGCGCGACCAGATGGAATTCGAGCTTCAGTTCGAGCGCGATGGCGACGGCTCCGGTCTGGACAGCCATCACTTCCACGTGCGGTGCTTCGCGGCTTGGGAGTTCGAGCGCATCCAGGTGGCGACCCGGTAGCGCCGCGGATTCTCGCCCCCAAGCCCTCGGTACGAAGCCCGTTCCGAACGCGCCCGGGCATACGGCCCGAGCGTCCGGTGAACCGCCCGAAAGTTGAACAGCCGATCACAACCCTGTCGAGCCCTCGTGGGCGCCAGCGCCGATTGCTATAGGCCGCTTCAGGTCCAGAATCCGATGCCTGCACCGGTAGGGTGTCGTGGTCCTTGACACGTCGCCGTCTCCAGGTTGCGGGCGCTTTCACAGGCATGTCGATTTGTTTCATAGATTGAACGACTTCCGGAACGCCTGGGCGCTCCGGCAGGCCGGAAACCCCGCGGATTTCGCAGGTGCCGGGGGGCGTCCAAGCGCATTTCGCCATTGACAGATACGGGCCGAAAGCATAGGTTCAACGCATTTTCTCGACCCCTGAATTGGCGGCCACTCGGCGATGAGCCGTTCTGGCCTGGGATCTGCATTCCGAGACGCCTCGGGTTCGGAACAAGACGGCGAGGCGGTCGAGTCAAAGTGCAGTTGATCTCATTCTTTTGGGAGCGCTAATGCTCGACGTCGGTACGGTGCTCGCGGAGACGAGGGAAGCGCCGCCCTGCGGCCCCAATCTCGAGCACGACCTGTCGTTCTTCGAACTCGAGGAAGCCGCGCGGGGCAAGCCCGAACAGCGCACCGGCGACGCCGTCAAGCCGGCCGAGGAGCCGAACTGGACGAAGGTCATCGATCGCGCTCAGGCGCTCCTCAACCGCAGCAAGGATCTTCGCGTCGCCGTCCATCTGACGCGGGCGCTCGCGCGCACCGAAGGTATTCCCGGACTCGCCACCGGCCTCAGCCTGATCCACGGCTTGCTCGAGCGCTACTGGGCCGGCATCCATCCCGTGCTCGAGGCCGATCGCGGAGACGATCCGACGGAACGGTTGAACGCCCTGGCGCCGCTCGTCGATCCGGACGTAGTGATCAAGGACCTGCGCGACTGCTATCTGGTGAGCTCGCGCGAACAGGGACAGCTCCGGGCGCGCGACATCGAAGTCGCCATGGGCCGCCTGGCCCCGCGGGCCGGCGACGCCGAGGCGACCCAGCCGATCGGACAGCTGCACGCCCAGATCGCCGCCGCATTCGCGAGCGATCGTTCGGTGCCGTCCGCGGTGCGGGAAGCGCACGATCGCGTGGCCGCGATCCAGGCCCTCGTCAACGAGCGGGTGGGCGGCGGCCGGGCGCTCGACTTCTCCCCACTGATTCAGCCGCTCGAGTGCCTGCTGAGCGCCTGCGACGCCGCGCTCGGCGTGAGCGCCGAGCCGGCGCAGGATAGCCCGATGGAGTCCGGTGACGGAGCTCGGCCGGCGGTAGCAGGCGAGATCCGCAGTCGCGACGACGCGGTGCGGATGCTCGAGCTGGTCTGCAACTATCTGGAGCGCAACGAGCCCAGCAATCCCGCGCCGCTGTTCATCCGGCGTGCGCAGCGCTTGATCAAGAAGAGCTTCTTGGAAATCGTACGCGATCTGATGCCCGACAGCCTCTCGCAGCTCGAGAAGCTGGCCGGCGACGTCGACAAGACGTAGAGGAGGCCCGACATGGCACGAGCCAGCAGCCAGAAGTTCATTGCCCGCAACCGCGCGCCCCGAGTCCAGATCGAGTACGACGTGGAGCTCTACGGCGCGGAGAAGAAGATCCAGCTTCCGTTCGTCATGGGCGTGATGGCGAACCTGTCGGGCAATCCAGCGGAGCCGCTGCCGGACGTGGCTGACCGGAAGTTCCTCGACATCGACATCGACAACTTCGACCAGCGGCTCAAGGCGATGAAGCCGCGGGCGGCCTTCCAGGTGCCGAACACGTTGACCGGCGACGGCAACATCATGGTCGACATCACGTTCGAGAGCATGGACGACTTCTCGCCCGCGGCGGTCGCCCGCAAGGTCGACGCGCTGAGCAAGCTGCTCGAGGCGAGGCAGCAGCTGGCGAGCCTGATGACTTATATGGACGGGAAGAGCGGCGCCGAGCAGCTGATCAAGAAGCTGCTGCAGGATCCGACCCTGCTCAAAGCCGTCGCAGCGATGCCGAAGGCCGACGAGGCCACGGCGGACGCTCCCAAGTCCTAACCCACTATTGACGAGGACACACTATGGCTACTGAGCGACAGACCGAGGGGCAGGGCGCAGGGTTCGAGGCCTCTGATCTCCAGGGGCTGCTCAACAAGGAGTTCAAGCCACGGTCCGACGCCGCCAAGGAAGCGGTCGAGACGGCGGTGCGGACGCTGGCCGAGCAGGCGCTCGGTCAAACCGCGCTGATCTCGTCGGACACGATCGGCACCATCGAGTCCATGATCGCCGCGCTCGACAAGAAGCTCAGCGAGCAGGTCAATCTGATCATGCACCACAAGGCGTTCCAGGAAGTCGAGAGTGCCTGGCGTGGCCTCAACTACCTGGTCACGAACACCGAGACCGACGAGATGTTGAAGATCCGCGTGATGAACATCTCGAAGGCCGATCTCGGCCGCACGCTCAAGCGCTACAAGGGCGTCGCGTGGGACCAGAGCCCGATCTTCAAGAAGCTTTACGAGGCCGAATACGGCCAGTTCGGTGGCGAGCCGTTCGGCGCGCTCGTCGGCGACTACTACTTCGACCACACGCCGCCGGACGTCGAGCTCATCGGCCAGATGGGCCAGGTCGCTGCGGCCGCGCACTGCCCGTTCATCGCCGGCGTGTCGCCGTCGGTCATGCAGATGGAGAGCTGGCAGGAGCTGGCCAATCCGCGCGACCTGACCAAGATCTTCACGACGGCGGAGTACGCCCCGTGGCGATCGCTGCGCGAGGCCGAAGATTCGCGCTATATCGGCCTGGCCATGCCGCGGTTCCTGGGCCGGTATCCCTACGGCAAGGCGAACCCGGTCGACGAGTTCGACTTCCAGGAGGACACCGAGGGCGCGCGCCACGACAAGTTCACCTGGGTGAACTCGGCGTATGCGATGGGCGTGAACATCACGCGCTCGTTCAAGCTCTACGGCTGGTGCTCGCGCATCCGCGGCGTGGAGTCGGGTGGCTCGCTGGAAGGCCTGCCGGTCCATACGTTCCCGACCGACGACGGCGGCGTGGACATGAAGTGCCCGACCGAGATCGCCATCAGCGACCGGCGCGAGGCCGAGCTGGCCAAGAACGGGTTCATGCCTCTGCTGCATCGGAAGAACACCGACATCGCGGCGTTCATCGGCGCCCAGTCGCTCCAGAAGCCGTTCGAGTACACGGATCCCGACGCCACGGCCAACGCCAACCTCTCGGCCCGGCTGCCGTACCTCTTCGCGGCGTGCCGGTTCGCGCACTATCTGAAGTGCATCGTGCGCGACAAGATCGGCTCCTTCAAGGAGCGCAACGAGATGGAGGCATGGCTCAACAAGTGGATCTCGAACTACGTCCTCAGCAACCCGGCGTCGGCGGGTGAGGAGACCAAGGCCAAATATCCGCTATCCGCGGCCGAGGTCACGGTGGAAGAAGTGGAAGGCAATCCGGGCTACTACACGTCGAAGTTCTATCTCCGGCCGCACTATCAGCTGGAGGGCCTGACGGTATCTCTGCGGCTGGTGTCCAAGCTGCCGTCGGCCAAGGGCGGGAAGTGAAGCACTGATTCTGGCGAGTCGCGATTCATTAGCGGGGAACGCGGTGCGAGTGCACGAAGAGGAGACGATCCATGGCCGTTGACATGTTCATCAAGATTGACGGGATCAAGGGCGAGTCGGCCGACGACAAGCACAAAGACGAGATCGACGTCCTGTCGTGGAGCTGGGGCATGTCGCAGTCCGGCTCCGCGCACATGGGCGGTGGCGCCGGCGCGGGCAAGGTCAACGTGAACGACCTGTCGTTCACCAAATACATCGACGTCTCGTCGCCGGATCTGTACCTGTCGTGCTGCAACGGCAAGCATCTGAAGGACGCGAAGCTGGTGGTGCGCAAGGCGGGCGAGAATCCGCTCGAGTATCTGATCGTCACGATGGAAGACGTGATCGTCAGCTCGGTCTCGAACGGCGGCTCGGGCGGCGAGGATCGGCTGACCGAGAACGTGACCCTCAACTTCGCGCGGGTCAAGGTCGACTACTCGGCGCAGGACAACAAGGGTGGCGCCGCCGCGAAACCGAAGATGGGCTGGGACATCGCCGCCAACAAGAAGCTCTAGGCGAGCGACGGAATCCACCAATGCTGGCCGAGCAGAGCGTGCGCGAGGGGCGGATCGAGGAGGCGCTGGCCGAGCTGCAGCAGCAGGTTCGGAAAGCTCCCGACAACGCCGAGTACCGGGTGTTCCTCTTCCAGCTCCTGTGCGTGATGGGAGACTGGGAGCGAGCGCGCACGCAGCTCAAGGTCCTGGGCGAGCTCAGCGCAGGATCGGCCCCCCTGGTTCACGTGTACGGTACGGCGATCACCTGCGAGCTGCTCCGTCGCGAGGTGTTCGCCGGCGCCAAGACGCCTCTGATTTTGGGCGAGCCACTGCCATGGGTGGCCCTCCTTCTTCAGGGCTTGACCGAGTCAGCGCAGGGCCGCGGCGCCGCGGCCGCTGCGTTGCGGGCGGAGGCTCTCGAGAAGGCGCAGGCGGTGGCGGGCTCCATTGACGAGCAGTCGTTCGACTGGATCGCCGACGCCGACTCGCGCCTGGGGCCCGTGTGCGAGGCGGTGATCGACGGTCGCTACTATTGGGTACCGTTCGAGCGTCTGCGCTCCATCGCGCTCGAGGCGCCGTCGGACCTGCGCGACGTCGTGTGGATGCCCGCCCAGCTCGGTCTGGCCAACGGCGGCCAGACCGCGGCGCTCATTCCAGCTCGGTATCCGGGCTCCGAGGCGGACAGCGACGGTCTCATTCGCCTGGGCCGCAAGACCGAGTGGGACGAGGTGTCGGCGGACACGTTCCACGGCCGTGGCCAGCGCATGTTCGCCACGCCCGGCGGTGAGTATGCCCTTCTGAGCGTGCGGCGCATCGAGCTCGGAGGCTCGGAGGCGTGAGATGGTCGAGGTCGGCGCGCGGGATGCGCTGCAGCCCGCCCTTCTCGACCGGCTGACCGATCACGACCCAACCCGCAAGGTCGAGGGCCGGGACGAGCGCGTGCTCAGCCGCGCGCAGCTCAGGGCATCGGTGCTGCGCGATCTCACCTGGCTCTTCAACTCGACGAACCTCGCGAGCTCCGTGGATCTGTCGGCCTATCCGCTCGCCGCGCAGTCGACCTTGAACTACGGCCTGAAGGCGCTGGCCGGGAGCCCGGTGGCCAGCCTCGCGTTCGCCGAGGTCGAGCAGATCCTGAAGGATGCGATCCTGCGCTTCGAGCCGCGCATTCTCCCGCACTCGCTCGCGGTGCGCGGGATTCCGCCCAAGGACGAGATGGGCCATCACAACGTGCTCTCGCTCGAGATCTCGGGCGAGCTGTGGGCGCAGCCGTATCCGCTCGAGTTCCTGATCAAGACCGACATGGATCTGGAGAGCGGCGAGATCCGGCTGGTCGAGGGGCGCTGATGGACGCGCGGATGCTCCGCTACTACACCCAGGAGCTCGCGTACATGCGCGAGATGGGCTCGGAGTTCGCCGCCGCGTTCCCGAAGATCGCCGCGCGCCTGGCGCTCGACGCGACCGAGGTGGCCGATCCGTACGTCGAGCGGTTGCTGGAGGGCTTCAGCTTTCTGTCCGCGCGCGTGCGGCTGAAGCTCGACGCCGAATTCCCGCGCTTCACCCAGCACCTGCTCGAGTGCGTGTATCCGCACTATCTGGCGCCGACGCCGTCGATGGCGATCGTTCAGATGACGCCGTCCATGGCCGAGGGCTCGCTGGCCGCCGGCTTCACGGTGCCGCGGGGCACCGTGTTGCGCGGGCAGATCCCGCGCGGCGAGGTGACGGCCTGCCAGTTCCGGACCGCCCACGAGCTCACGCTCTGGCCGGTCGAGCTCGTCGAGGCGCGCTACGTGCCGTTCGCGCCCGATCTGCCGCTCAACACCCTGGGCCTGACCGAGCCGGTGCAAGCCGTTCTTCGGCTGCGCCTGCGGGCCGCCACGCCCCACACGTTTCAACAGATCGCGCTGGACCGGCTCAATCTGTTCCTCTCGGGCGGCGACGAGGTTGCGCTGAAGCTCTACGAGCTGATCCTCGGCAGCGGGCTCGGCGTGCTCGTGGGCCCGCCGGCGCGGCCGCTGCCGTGGTTCGAGTGGCTCGGCCGCGACGCCATCCAGCCCGTCGGCTTCGCTCGCGATCAGGTGCTGATCCCGTACACGACGCGCTCGTTCAGCGGCTACCGGCTGCTGCACGAGTACTTCGCGTTTCCCGAGCGGTTCCGCTTCGTGGAGCTCGCCGGCCTGCGCAAGGCGCTTTCGCGGCACGCCGGCGAGGAGATCGAGCTGGCCATCCCGCTCGCGCGGTCCGACGGCGCGCTAGGGGCTCTGGTCGACAAGAGCGGCTTCGCGCTGCACTGCACGCCGGCCGTCAACCTGTTCTCGCGGCACGCCGACCGGATCCACGTCACCGACCAGCAGGCCGAGCATCACGTGGTGGTCGACCGCACCAAGCCGATGGACTTCGAAGTCTACGGCGTCGAGCACGTCGTCGGCTACAGCGAGGGGCTCGAGGCCGAGCAAGAGTTCCGGCCCTTCTACGCCTCCGTCGACGCGGACGACACGCTGCCGGCGCACGGCTACTTCACGATGCGGCGCGAGCCGCGCGCGCTCTCCGAGCGCCAGCGCCGGGACGGCGCCCGCACCAGCTACATCGGCAGCGAAGTGTCGCTCTCGCTCGTCGATGCGCGCGAGGCGCCGTACTCGAGCACGATCCGTCAGCTCGGCGTCGAGGTGCTGGTGACCAACCGCGATCTGCCGCTGCTGATGCCGGTTGGAAGCGACCGCGACTTCAGCCTGGCGATCTCCGCGCCCGTCGAGGGCATCCGGTGCCTGCGCGGACCCAGCCGGCCGCGTCCCGCCGTCGTGGACGGCGAGATCCCGTGGCGGCTCACGAGCCATCTCTCGCTCAACTATCTGACCGTCTCGGACCTCGACGAGGAGCACGGCGCGACGGCGTTGCGCGAATTCCTGGAGCTCTACGCCGATCTCGTCGACGCCGACATGCCCGACGCGGCCTCGCGCCGGCAGGCGCGGGGCGTCCGGCGCGTCTCCGTCACGCCGCGTACGCGGCGGCTGCCGGCTCCGGGGCCGATCGTCTTCGGACGCGGGCTGGAGATTCGCATGACGGTCGACGAGACGGCGTTCGCCGGGGCGAGCGCGTTTCTTCTCGGGACTGTGCTCGAGCAGGTCTTCGCGCGGCTGGCGTCGATGAACACCTTCACCGAGCTCGTTCTGGTGTCCGAGCGACGAGGGGAGATCAAGCGGTGGCCGCCACGAATGGCCGCGCGCCAGCTCGTCTAGCGCTCTTCGAGGCGCTGGCGCGGGCGCCCTGGAAGTTCGATTTCTTCCAGGCGCTCCGGCGCGTCGAGAGCCTCTTCGCCGATCGTCCCAAGCTCGGACGCGCCCTGCGCCCCGGCGACGAGCCGGTCCGCCTCTCGCAAGAGGCGTCGGTCGCCTTCGCCCCGTCGACCCTCTCGGCGTGCGACACCGACGACGGCAAGCCGCCGCGGCTCGAGCAGCGCTTCTTCGGCCTGCTGGGCGCCAACGGGCCGCTGCCGCTCCACATCACCGAGTACGCGCGCGAGCGCCTCATCCACAACGGCGACGCGACCCTCGTGCGCTTCCTCGACCTCTTTCATCACCGGATGGGAGTCCTGTTCTATCGGGCGTGGGCCGAGGCACGGCCAACGGTGCATCAGGATCGGCCCGACGAGGACCGCTTCACGGTGTACGTCGGCTCGCTCGCGGGGCACGGCCTGCCGGCCACGCGCGACCGCGACGCGGTGCCCGATCACGCCAAGCGCTTCTTCGTCGGCCATCTCGCGCGCAATCCCAAGAATGCCGAGGGCCTGGCATCGATCCTCGAAGGGTTCTTCCGGCTGCCGGCGCGCGTGGACCAGTTCGTGCTCGGCTGGCTCGAGCTTCCGCGCGATCAGCGGACCGTCCTCGGCGGCGCAGCGCGTGTGAGCGGCACGCTCGGCCAGGGCACCGTGATCGGCGAGCGGGTGCGCGACGTCCAGAGCCGGTTCCGCGCCGTGCTGGGCCCGATGGATCTCGACCGCTTCATGGACTTCCTGCCCGGCGGGCGGAGCCTCGAGCGGCTCAGGCACTGGGTCCGGAACTACGTCGGTTTTGAATTCGATTGGAACGTCCAGCTCGTGCTGGCGCGCGACGAGGTGCCCGGCATTCGGCTGGGCCGCGAAGGCCAGCTCGGGTGGACGACGTGGCTGGGCGCCCGACAGGCGGCCACCGATGCGGACGATTTGATTCTGGCACCGGAGCGCGCGCGGCCGCCTCGGACGAACCTGGCGGCGGCGTAAGAGAGGACGACGACCTATGGCCGAGATCAGCCGTGCGACGCTGTTCGGCAAGCTCAACCCGCTCATGTTCAAGGCGGCCGAGGGTGCCGTGACGTTCTGCAAGCTCCGGGGCAACCCGCACGTCGACCTCACGCACTGGCTCTTCCAGATCGTCAACCTGCCGGACTCGGATCTGCACCGGATCCTCCGGCACTTCGAGGTCGACAGCGCGAAGCTCGTGCGCGATCTGCAGACCATGCTCGAGCGGCTCCCGCGCGGCGCCTCGGTCATCGAAGACTTCTCGGAGAATTTGCCGTTCGCGGTGAAGGAGGGCTGGATGTACGCGACCCTCCTGTTCGGCGAGCCGCAGGTGCGCAGCGGCTATCTGCTCGTTGGTCTCCTGAAGACCGATCGTCTGCGCGAGGGATTGCTGCGGATCTCCCGCGAGTTCGAGAAGGTCAAGGTGGAGACCTTGACCGAGGACTTCGCGCGCATCGTGAAGGGCTCGCCCGAGGACAACCAGGCGGCCAGCGACGGGTTCAAGCCCGGTACGCCGGGCGACGCGAGCCAGGCCATCCCGCCGGCCGCGATGGGCAAGCAGGAGGCGCTCAGGCGCTACGCCACCGATCTCACGGCGCGGGCGCGCGCGGGTCAGCTCGATCCGGTGACCGGCCGCGACGAGGAGATCCGTCAGGTGATCGACATCCTGATGCGCCGGCGCCAGAACAACCCGATCCTTACCGGCGAGGCCGGCGTCGGCAAGACCGCCGTCGCCGAAGGCTTCGCGCTCCGGATCGCCAACGGCGACGTGCCGCCCTCGCTCAAGGACGTGCAGCTCTGGGTGCTCGACATCGGCCTGCTCCAGGCCGGCGCCAGCATGAAGGGCGAGTTCGAGAACCGGCTGCGCTCGGTCATCGACGAGGTGCAGGCCTCGCCCAAGCCGATCATCCTGTTCATCGACGAGGCGCACACCTTGATCGGCGCCGGCGGCGCCGCCGGCACCGGCGACGCGGCGAATCTCCTGAAGCCGGCGCTGGCGCGCGGCACCTTGCGCACGATCGCGGCGACCACGTGGGCGGAGTACAAGAAGTACATCGAGAAGGACCCGGCGCTCACGCGGCGGTTCCAGGTAGTGCAGGTGCTCGAGCCGACCGAGTCGAAGGCGCTCCTGATGCTCCGCGGCGTCGCCTCGACGCTCGAGAAGCACCACCGCGTCCAGCTCCTCGATGAGGCGCTCGACGCAGCCGTCAAGCTCTCGCACCGCTACATCCCGGCTCGCCAGCTACCCGACAAGGCCGTGAGCCTGCTCGACACCACCTGCGCGCGCGTGGCGGTGAGCCAGCATGCCACGCCGCCGGAGGTCGAGGATTCGCGGCGCCGCATCGAGGCGCTGCAGACCGAGCTCGACATCATCGCGCGCGAGGAGGCGAGCGGGTTCGCGACCGGCGCGCGCCGCGCCGACGCCGAGGGTCTGCTGGGCACCGAGAAGGAGCGGCTCGCCGGGCTCGAGCAGCGCTGGACCGAGGAGCGCACCCTGGTCGACCGGATTCTCGAGCTGCGCCGGCAGCTGCGCGACGAGACCGAGGCCAAGGAACCCGCGGCGCGCGAGGCGCGGCTGACCGAGCTGCGCGAGCTGCAATCGACGCTCGCGAAGGCGCAGGGCGACGCGCCGTTGATCTTGCCGAGCGTCGACGGCCAGGCCGTGGCCGCCGTGGTGTCCGACTGGACGGGCATCCCGGTGGGCCGGATGGTCAAGAACGAGATCGAGGCGGTGCTGAAGCTCACCGACACGCTTGCGACGCGCGTCGTCGGTCAGCGTCACGGGCTCGAGATGATCGCCCGGCGCATCCAGACCTCGCGGGCGCGCCTGGACAATCCCGACAAGCCGATAGGCGTCTTCCTCCTGGTGGGGCCGTCGGGCGTCGGCAAGACCGAGACGGCGCTGGCGCTGGCCGAGTCGCTCTACGGCGGCCAGGAAAACATCATCACCATCAACATGAGCGAGTTCCAGGAGGCGCACACGGTCTCGACGCTCAAGGGCGCGCCGCCCGGCTACGTCGGGTACGAGCGCGGCGGCGTGCTGACCGAAGCCGTGCGCCGGCGGCCCTACAGCGTGGTGCTGCTGGACGAAGTCGAGAAGGCGCACCCCGACGTCCACGAGATCTTCTTCCAGGTCTTCGACAAGGGCTTCATGGAAGACAGCGACGGCCGCTACATCGATTTCAAGAACACCGTCATCCTGTTGACGTCCAATACCGGCACCGATCGCATGATGGCGCTCTGCAAGGATCCCGATCTGCGCCCCGATCCCGAAGCGCTGGCGCGCGCGGTGCGGGAACCCTTGCTCAAGGTCTTTCCGCCGGCGCTGCTGGGACGTCTGGTGGTGATCCCGTACTATCCGCTGCCGGACACGGTGCTCGGTAACATCGTCCGCCTGCAGCTCGACCGCATCGTTCGCCGTATCGGCGAACAGCACAAGGTGCCGTTCACGTACGACGACGCGGTCGTGAAGCTGGTGGTCTCACGCTGTACCGAGGTCGAGAGCGGAGGCCGCATGATCGACGCGATCCTGACCAACACGATCTTGCCGCGGATCAGCGAAGAGTATCTGGCCCGCATGGTGGCCGGGCGTCCGCTGGGCGCCATCACGCTCAGCGTTAAGAACGGCGATTTCGCCATCGACGTCGCATGAGCGCCGTGATGGCTCGCATGATCGAGCTCACTTCCCCGCTGGGGAAGGACCTGCTCTTCCGCTCGCTGCGGGGGCACGAGGAGCTCGGCCGCGCCTCGGAGTTCCAGCTGGCGGCCTTGTCGACCAAGAAGGACATCAAGCCGACCGAACTCCTCGGCAAGACCGTCACGGTCAAGCTGGAGCTGGTGAAGGGCGGCTACCGGTACTTCAACGGCTACGTCACCCGCTTCTCGCAGGGGGAGACGGTCGGCCGCTACTACGAGTACCGGATGATCGTGCATCCCTGGCTCTGGTTCCTGACTCGCACGGCCGACTGCAAGATCTTCCAAGAGAAGACGGTTCCCGACATCATCAAGGAAGTGTTCGCCGACCACCCGGTGGCGGTGTTCGACGACGCGTTGACCGGCAAGTATTCGCAGCGAGAGTACTGCGTGCAGTATCGGGAGACCGACTTCAACTTCGTCAGCCGCCTCATGGAAGAAGAAGGTATCTACTACTATTTCGAGCACAGCGACGGCAAGCACACGCTCAAGCTGGTCGACTCCGATACCGGCCATCAGAAGCTCTCCGGCAAGTCGAGCATCGCCTATCACTTGCCGGGTCGCGCGCTCCACGGCGACGAGGAATACATCCAGGCCTTCCGCCAGGACCAGAACATCCAGCCCGGCGTCTACGCGATGCGCTCGTTCGACTTCGGCAAGCCCAAGGCTGATCTCGGCGTGAAGGCCAAGAACGTCCAGCCGTGCGAAAAGGCGGACTACGAGATCTACGACTACGCCGGTGACTATATCCAGGCGGACAACGGCGACCACTACGCCCGCGTGCGCATCGACGAGCTGCACTCCGAGTTCGAGCTGGCCGAGGCCGAATGCAACGTGCGCGAGATCGCCGTCGGCAAGCTCTTCGGCTTCACCAACGCGCCGCGCAAGGATCAAGAGAAGGACTATCTGATCGTGCGCGCGGACTACGAGCTGCAGAACAACACGTACGAGACGGTCACCCAGGAGGACGCGGTCTACCGGTGCACGATGAAGATCCTCCAGAGCCGTCAGCAGTTCCGCCCAGCCCGGACCACGCACCGGCCCACCGTCGGCGGCCCCCAGACCGCGGTGGTGGTGGGGCCGAGCGGCGAGGAGATTTACTGCGACAAGTACGGCCGCGTGAAGGTCCAGTTCCACTGGGACCGCTACGGCAAGAAGAATGAGAACTCCAGCTGCTGGATCCGCGTGTCCAATCCCTGGGCCGGCGGCACCTGGGGCGGGATCGCGATCCCGCGCATCGGCCAGGAGGTCATCGTCGATTTCCTGGAAGGCGACCCCGACCAGCCGATCATCACCGGCCGCGTCTACAACGCCGACCAGATGCCGCCCTACGCGCTGCCCGCCAATGCCACCCAGACCGGCATCAAGAGCCGCTCCAGCAAGGGCGGCGGCGCGGCCAACTTCAACGAGATCCGCCTCGAGGACAAGAAGGGCTCGGAGCAGGTCTTCATCCACGCCGAGAAGAACCAGGACATCGAGGTCGAGAACGACGAGACGAAGTGGGTCGGCCACGACCGGACGAAGACGATCGACCACGACGAGACCGTCACCGTGAAGAACAACCGCACCGAGACGGTCAACGTGAACGAGACGATCACGATCGGCAACAACCGGACCGAGCAGGTCGGCGTGAACGAGAGCATCACGGTCGGGAGCAACCGCACGCGGTCGGTGGGGATGAACGAGACCGTGACGGTGGCGTTGACGCGCACGCATTCGGTGGGCGTGAACGAGATGATCAACGTGGGGGCGGCGCAAGAGATCACGGTCGGCGGGCTCCAGGCCCTCACGGTGGGCCTGACGCGCGCGGTGAACATCGGATCGAGCCAGACGGAGAGCTTCGGGAAGAATCTGTCGAGCACCGTCGGCGCCGATCGCACAGCGAAGGTCGGCAGCAACTGCACGACGAACATTGGCAAGGATCAGAAGCTGTCCGTCGGGGAGAACCGCGACGTCACCATCGGCAAGAACCTCACGACGGACGTGAGCGACGACGAGAAGCGGCACGTCGGCAAGACGCTGAACATCGATGTCGGTGACGAGGTGACGATCACCTGCGGCCAGTCGTCCTTCAACATGAAGAAGGACGGCACCATCACGATCAAGGGCAAGGCCATCACGATCGACGCCATGCAGAAGATCGACGAGAAGGCGATGAACATCACGTCCGATGCCTCCGCGAAGAACCTGACCAAGGGCGCGATGGTCAACGTCGAGGCGTCCGGGATCAACACGATCAAGGGCAGCCTGGTGAAGATCAACTGATGCCCAAGCCAGCGGCTCGACTCGGTGACAGCACCATGCACGGATCGCCCCTCCTGGGTGCTTGCGCCACGACCGTGTTGATCGGTGGCAAGCCGGCCTGGCGGGGCACGGACACGCACACGTGCACGATTCCCAACGCGCCGCCGCCGGTGTGCGATGGCGCCCCGCACGGACCGGGGATCACGGCGCCGCTGCCTGATGGAGGCTCCGGCATCGTCCTGATCGAGGGCAAGCCGGCGGCCCGAGTGGGCGATCTGGTCACGGAGCCGCATGCACTCGTGCCGCTGCCGCCGCCGAACAACATCGTGGTCGGCGAGTTCACCGTGCTGATCGGGATGGGCGGCGGCGGCGCGGGTTCTCCTGACGGCTGTCCACACTGCAAGAAATAGCGAGCCATGTGCCTGGTCGACACGTCCACGGGCCGCCTCGGATTGAGCGAGACCGATTGGGATCTGCCGCTCCCGATGCCCCTGCAAGACGTCCGCTCGTACCGCTCGACCAACCAGGTGTGCGGCGATCTGGGCTACGGCTGGGGCCACACGTGGGGCGCTCGACTGTGGAGCGGCGAGCCGGGGCAGGTCACGCTCTGGCTTCCCGACGGCCGACGGGTCAATCTCCCGCTTCCTGAATTCGGCGCCGTCGCCGTCAACGAGGTCGAAGAGACCGCGCTGATCTCGATGCCGGTAGACGAGCTGCCTTGGGCCGAGGTTCGTCCGCGCACGGGCAAGGCCTGCTACCTGGCGCAGATCCCGGGAACGCCGACCCTGGTCTTTTCCGATCAATCCCTCGAGCCGCGCGGCTTCGTCTGGCTGGGGATGGCCGACCGCGCGTCGAACTGGATCGAGATATCCTGCGATCGGCTCGGGCTTCCCGTGCGCGCCGAAACACCGTGGCAGAAGACGCTTCGCTTCGTACGGACGCCGCATGGCCTGCTCAGCGAGGTGTGGCTCGAGTCCCCTTCGGCTCCCGCCCCCGGTCTCTGTCTGGTGAAGTACGAATACGACCGAGAGTTCGATCTCGTGGGTGTCCACGATCCGGCCGGGGCGCGGCGCTATCGCTATCGCGACCACCTGCTGATCGCGCACGTCGATCGTGCCGGCGGCGCCTGCATCTCGCAGTTCGACGCTGAGCGCCGCTGCGTCATGACGAGCGGGCCGGAGGGCGTCGGCCGGCGTGTCTATCAGTTCGGTCCTCCGACCCGAGTCACCAATAGCCTCGGCGCGACCACGATCTATCGCTCGAACCCGCGTGATCTGGTCGCCGAGGTCGAGGATGCGGCGGGCCATGTTTCGGCGTTCGAGTACGATCAGGCCTACCGGGTGGTCCGCGCCACGAATCAGCTCGGGCAGGTCACGGAATTCGCGTACGGCCCCAACGGCGCAATGCTGTCAAAGATCGGGCCCACCGGAGATCCCGATCTGATCGAAACCAACGAGCGCGGCGCGGTGGTCCGCCATCTGAGCCCGACCGGTGTGCCGCGCCTGGAAGTGACGCGAGACGAGCTCGACCGGGTCGTCGCGTTCAAAAGCGCCGGCTCGGGGGTCACCAAGCTCGCCTGGAACGCCGACGGCACGATCGCCGCGATCACTCATCCGACGGGCCAGACGATCACGTCCCGATGGGATCCCGAGCAGCGGGCCCGGGTCGAGGAAGATGCCGAGGGCCTGGTCAGCCGGCGAACCTACGACGCGACGGGCAAGCTCGTCGCGTACGAGGACGCGCTGGGCCAAACGACCTATGTCACCTATGATGGGCGGGGCCACCTGCAGACCATCACCCACGAGGACGGCACGCAGGAACGCTTCGAGTTGGACGGCGAAGGCCATCTGCTGAAGGCGGTGGACGAGACGGGCACGACGTTCGAGTATCGCTACGACACCGCGCATCGGGTGACCGCCCTGCTCGTCGACGGCGTCGTGGTGTCCGAGGCCGACTACAACACCGAGAGCTACGTCGTCCGCGTGCGCGCGCGCGGCGCGCCGGCGTGGGAGTTCGAGCGGGACGCGACCGGGAAGGTGCTGCGGCAGCGGTTCCCCGACGGGCGAGTGCAGGAATACCGGTACGATCCCGCGGGGCGCCTGCATCAGCTCATCGACCCACGCGGAGACGTGATCGAGGGGCACTACGATCCGGCCGGTCGGCTCGCCTCAGTGACGTTCCCGGACGGCGGCCAGAAGCGAATCACGCGCAACGAGGATGGGCGCTGGATCCGGGTCGAGGCCGGCGGCTCGGTTTGTGAGCGGGAGTTCGACGATCGCGGGCGGCCCGCGCGGGAGACGCAGGATGCCTTCTCGCTCGAGATGAAATACAACGACGCCGAGCTGCTGGCCAAGGTGACCGCGAGCGACGGTCGCCGCGTCGAATACGACTACGACGAGCGCGGGAACGTCGCCGCGATGCGCGTGCACCCTGGGCGCCTGGGTGCCGATCAGATCCCCGCGCCCCCGACGCGGTCGCACCGGTTCGACTACGACCGGCTCGGGCGGTTGGCGCTGTGGACGATGCCTGGCAAGAAGCGCGAGGTGCGGACGTACGACGCGCGCGGGCGCCTGGCGTCCCAGGCGATTTATGCCGGTGAGCGGCGGATCGTTGCGCGGACCTACCGCTACGATGCCGCGGGCCGGTTGACGCACCGGACCGACAGCCTGCGCGGCGACGCCTTCTACGACTACGACGCCGGCGGGCGCCTGGTTGCGGCCGGCGATGGCACGCGACGACAGACGTTCGGTGTCAGCGATGCCGGCGACCTGACGAACGGCGATTTCGAGTACTTGCCCGGCCACCGGGTCCAGAGAGCGGGCCAGACGCGGTTCACGTACGACGCCCGCGGATTCGTGGTCGCCCGCCATGGACCGCGCGGAATCGACCAGTTCGACTACAACTATCAGGGACTGCTCACCCGGTTTCGGGCGCCCGCCGGGACGACCATCGAATATCGTCATGACGGGCTCACTCGCCTGCGCGCCAAGCTGAAGGACGGCGTCGAGACCATCTTCCGCTGGCATGGGCGCCAGCCGTGGTCGATCCAGAGCTCCGACGGGCGGCGGATCGAGTTCGCGAGCATGCCGGGCGAGTTCACCCCGCGCGAATACGTCGTGGACGGCAAGGCATGCACCCTGCACACGGACCATCTCGGACGAGCCCTCGAGTTGATCGACGACGACGGCCGCGTCGTCTGGCTGAACACGCACGACGTGTGGGGACGCGGCCGTGAGGATCGATCGCCGGACGCCGTCGATTGCCTGTGCGAATATCCGGGCCAGCTCTGGGACGCCGACCTGCGTCTCTACTATCACCGCTACCGCCACTACGATCCGCTGACCGGCCATTTCGTCGTGCCCGATCCGCTGGGTCTCTGGGGTGGGATGGACCTCTACGCGTATCCGAGCGATCCCGTCAACACCATGGACCCGCTGGGCCTGACGTGTCAGGGCATGGCGCAGACGCCGACCCTGTATCGCGGCGGCGGTGGCGGTCGACCTCCGGACCAGGTGTGTGCGCAGGGGTTCGTCGCGCACGATCCGACACAGACGGTCCTGCAGCACGTCAATGGGGGCTGCGGCTGGATCTCGACCTCGTACAACGCCGCGGCCACGGAGCGATTCGCCCGCAACACGGCGCAGCGGTATGGCGGCCAGCCGTATGTCTACGTCATCGCCAACCCCGGCTGTGGCGTCGAGACCGAATGCGATCCCGGCGTGCAGGCCTGGCAGCAGCAAGTCGGCATGGACCCGGCCAACGACGACGAGTTCGAGGTCGCCTTCAACACGAATCTTCCGGGCGGCCAGGGGGGCGCCATCCTGGGCTACTACGATGCGAGTATCGGGCCGCAATCGTTCCAGGCCTGCTAGGGCCACGGGTCGCGATTCGCGGACCGCGTCCGCTTACGCTCTCAGTCGATCGACATGGCACTGGTCATCCATCGCGCAACCGGCGACGCCGCGTCGATGAATTTGATCCGTACCGATGGCTCCCTCGTGGGCAACATCGCGGGACGCCGATTCGCGGTCCCGGACGCGAGCCCCGACGATCCGGCACCGGCATTCGTCGCGCTCGACGAGCAGGTGGGCCGCGCTGGCTTCGATTTGCTCGCGTGCGTGAGCTGTCGGTGGTTTTTCGGGACCGGTGCGTCGCTCGGGCAGTCGGGAGGCTGGGCCGGATACTGCACGATCGTCGCGATTCGAAATTCCATGGCGCTGGTCACGCTCGACTACGCGTGCCGCCAGTGGGTCAGGGTCGCGGGATGGCCCGACGATCCCGCGCGGATGCGGGCCGACCGCGGGCAGGCGCTCTCCGGGCGCCCCGACCGGCGCGCCAACTACATCGGATGCGCCCTCGGCACCTATGACGGCTGTCGGCTCGCCGGCTCGCTCCTGGCGCCCGGCGACCCGAGATCGACGAAGGCCCAGGAGTTTCTCGAGCTGATTCGTCGGGCCTTCCAGGTCGTTGGTGCGGCGCTGGACGACCAGATCGTCCGAGACCTCGCCGGGGCGTTCGGCGTCGCCCCGTCGGTCTGGGAGCTCCTGGCGGCGGCGATACCACTCGGCATCGTCACGTGGCGCGACAGGAGTCGGTCCGCGCGGATCATTCAGCGGCTCGCCGATCACTGGCGCGTGCCCGAGCCGGACCGGGTGGCCGCGATTCTGAACGGCCAGCTCTTCGTGCTGGCCATGTGCAAGTGCCCGTACGACATGATCGTGGCGGATCTCACGCGGTGGCTTGACCAGGAGCGCATCGACGTTGGACCGGAGTGGCGGCAGCGACTGGAACAGATCGCCGCGGGCGTGCCCATCCAGCGTTGGACTGAATCGTCCCAGACCAGCGGCGCCGATGTCGTGGCGGCAGCCTGGCATTGCTGGCATCGGGCGGGAGGACTCTTCGACGACGCCTGCCGATGCCTCGACCGGTGGCACGGCGTCGCCACGGTGATCGCCGGCGCGTTGAGTGGCACCGTGCACGGAGCCCACGCGGTGCCGTCGGCGTCGGACACCGACGACACGACGCGCCAGCGCTGGGCCCAGCTCGGCGAGAGCCTGGTTTCGTGACGATGAGCGTCGTGCTGGAGCTCAGATCCGGTCCCAACGCCGGCGCTCGCATCGAGGCCGGGCCGGGCAATGTGGTCGCGGTCGGCCGTGAGTCTCTGCGCACCCTTGGGATCCCGCACGACGTCCACATGTCGGGCAGGCATTTCGTTGTCGAGTGCGACGGCGATCAGTGCCGGATCCGGGACCTCGGCAGCACCAACGGAACCTTCGTCAACGGCGCGAGGATCACCGAGGCGCGATTGCGCGATGGAGACACGGTCGAGGCGGGCCAGTCGGCGTTCCTCGTCCGTGTGGATCTGCCGTCAGCGCCCGTCGCAGCCGATCCGCCATCGTCGTCGACGATCGCCGCGGCAGGCGCCCCGTTGCCGCTCCTCCAGATCGCCAACGACACGCCGTTTTCTGTCACCACGCTGCGCTGGCCGGACGTCGACGACAAACCTCGGCTCACCGTCGTCGTCAAGGCCACGTTCATGATCGGCCGTGACGGCAGCGACGTACGTCCCACAGCCAAGCAGCTGCCGCTCTTCGAATCCGACATCGTCAGCGAGACCGAGCCGCCGTCAGTCCGCTTCGAGTCCGATCTCGTGCCCTTCAAGCCGTGTACGGACGTGGTTCTGGTCGGGCGCGCCTACGCACCCGAGGGCAAGCCGGTCACGGAAATGGTCGCCGGACTGCGCGTCGGACAGCTTCGTTATGGTGTCGCCGTCATCGGCGACCGCACGTGGCAGACGCAGCTGCTCGAGAAGCCGACGATCTCCTACACGCGGCCGTTCCTAACGATGGATCTCGCGTACGAGCGCGCGTTCGGCGGGTTCGACAAGCCGGCGGGAATGTACTGCAAGGAAAACCACGTCGGCACGGGCTTCATCGGAAAGCGCAGCGCCGAGCGTGTGGAAGGCCTCAAGCTACCTAACCTCGAGGACCCGCGAAACCTAATCGGCGCATGGAACAGCCGACCCCGGCCCGCCGGGCTCGGCTTCTACGGGCGCTCATGGGCGCCGCGGCTGGCGTATGCGGGCACGTACGACGAGAAGTACATGAAGGAGCGGCATCCGCGCCTGCCCGCTGACTTCTCCTATCGATTCTTCAACGGCGCCCACCCCGATTTGCAGGTCGGCGGCTATCTCCGCGGCGACGAGGAGGTCGACCTCCTCAACGTGTGCCCCAATGCCTCGCGCGTGCACTTCCGTCTGCCCGGTGTCGTGCCGAAGATCACAGTCGCGCGGTGGACGGTGTCGCCCGAGCAGTGGGTCCAGGAGCACGCGGGCGCCGACGGCTCGCTGCCGAGCGAGCTGCCGCTCGTCGAGGAGCCACTCAAGGTCGTGCTCGACACGGTCGTGTTCGTACCCGACCAGGGCGTGTTCTACGAAGTCTTCAGAGCCGTCTCGAGCCTGTCGAGCCTCGACAGTCTCGAGATCGCACGGGTCACCATCACGTGCTGATGCGTCGGCGCACGGGCGGGGAATATCGAGCGTGAGGCGGTGTGACGGACTAGCGGACGAGCTCTTGCAGCCGCGTCTTCAGCGGATCTTGCAACCGCCCGAGCGCGTCGACGTCGATCAGCTCGACGAACGCCGAGACCCCGGAGAACGTCGTCGCGGCCAGCACGAGATCGTCCGCGGGGCGGAACGACGGCAGCCCGAACGAGATCGTGGTCAGCGGGAGCTTCGGCAGATCGGGGGCGAGCTCGGTCTGGACCTGGTAGCGCAGGTCCGCGAACAGCGCCGCGAGACCGCTCGCGTGGGCAAACGTGGCCTGCGTCACCAGCGCGTTCACGACGAACTGGCGGATGTGCTCGACACGCCGCTCTCCCTTGCCGGCAAGGCCCTGGCGAACCTGGGTGAGCGTGTAGCCGGACGTGAAGCTCACGACCCAGCGCACCGGCGAGGCGATCGCGATCGTCTTCGTCTCGCGGTCGGTCTTGGCCTCGTACGAGTATTCCCACGGGTAGAGCGCGATCCGATTGCCGACGAGCGTCAGCCAGTGCTCGTCGAACTGGGACGGGATGTCGAAGGGCTTCGTGGCGAACGGCTTGTAGCTCTGCTGGAGCTGGGCGTAGGCGCGGTCCGTCGCCGTCGCGTCGCCCTTGGCGCCGAGGAACTTGCCGAACAACCGCTCCGGCGAGACGATCGGGCGGAGTGTTTCGAGATGCGCCGTCAGCTGCTCCTGCAGGAACTTCGAGACGACCTCGGTCTTGCGCCGGAGCTCGGTGAGCTCCTGGAACGTCAGTGCTTTGGGTCGTTTGGCCTGGCCGCCCATGTGGCGCGCGTGCTCGACGCGCAGGTAGAGTCTAGCGTTTCGAACTCGCCGATGTACAGCACATTGAGCGCAGCCGTCGAGCGGCCCGATCGGAGTAAAATCATTGCGGTGCCGCTTTCGGAGCCATTCCGGAAAGGTGCGGGAGCGTAGTCACTATGCTGACGATCCGCGCGATCTCCTTCAAGGGACAGCCGCTCGGCCGAGAGCTCACGGCCCGGTTCGGTGAGGCGGGCGGCACTATAGGGCGTGGCGAGACCAACACGCTGGTCCTCGCGGATCCGGAGCGCTTCATCTCGCGCACGCACGCCACGATCTCGTTCCAGGCCGGCGGCTTTATCATCACCGACAACGGCACGAAGAATCCGGTCACGTTGAACGGCCGGCCGCTCGGCTCGGGCAGCCAGGCGCGCCTCAGCGATCGCGATCAGATCAAGATCGGCGACTACCTGCTCGAGGTGGCCCTGGCGCCGCTCGCCGCGCCCGCGCCTCAGCCGGCGCGTGCCGAGGCGGCGTCGAAAATTCCCGATCCGTTCGCGGATCTGCTGGGCCCGATCGAGCGGCCCGGGCCGCGCACGCAGCCGATCTTCCCGCTGGAGCCGGCCGCGCCGAAGAATCCGCAGCCGATCCCGGCCGACGCCTTCGCCGATCTTCGCGCGCGCGAGCCGAGCATTGACGACCTGATCGGCGGCATCAAGCCGGTGCACGGGTCCGATTTGCTGGCCGAACCCGAGGCTCCTCCCGGCGCGCCGATGGACCATGCGGCGGCGGGAGTCGTCGATCCACTCGACGCCCTCGCGGGTTTGCTGCGGCCGATTCCACCGCCCTCCGTGTCGGACCACGGTCCGGAGCTCAACACGCCCTACGTGCCGCCGGCCGCGAAAGCCGAGCCACGGGCGAAGCCGGCGCCAGAGATTCCTCGGCCCGTTCATCAGCCGAGTGTTGCGCCAGCTCCTCCGCCACCGGCGCAGCCCGAAGCACTACCGCCCGCGGGATCTCGCGACGAGGCGCTGGTCAGGGCGTTCCTGCAGGGCGCCGGCATTCACGGCGCGTCGTCCGTCAAGCATCTCTCGCCCGAGCTGATGGAGGTCATCGGCAAGCTCTTACGCGAGGCGGTGCAGGGCACGCTCGAGCTCTTGCGCGCGCGGGGCGTCGTCAAGAGCGAGATGCGCGCCGACGTCACGATGATCATGGCCCAGGACAACAACCCGCTGAAGTTCTCGCCGTCGCCCGAGGCCGCGCTCGGGCACCTGCTGTCTTCACAGGTCCACGGCTTCATGCCGCCGCTGCGCGCGATGAAGGACGCCTACGACGACCTGCGGGCTCACGAGCTGGGATTCGTCGCGGGCATGCGGGCGGCGATCGAAGAAGTGCTCGGCCGATTCTCGCCCCAGGAGCTGAGTAAGCGTCTGACCGACCAGTCCATGCTCGACGATCTGCTCCCGATGAACCGGAAGGCGAAGCTGTGGGACCTCTTCCTCGAGCGCCATGCGGCGCTCTCCAGCGAGGTGCGTGAGGACTTCAACAGCGTATTCGGCAAGGCCTTCCGGCGAGCCTACGAAGCGCAGGTCAAAGCAGCGCGTGCGCAACGTCCGTAACGACCACGGTGACCGTCACGGTCACCAGGACGATCTGGCCCTACCGGCCCAAGGCTAAATAGAGTCCCGCGGCCGGCTCTCCAGTAGCCAGCCGAACTCCTCGGCCGTCGGCAGGCCGGCGCAGCCGAGCATCAGCGCGGCGCTCTCCATCCGACCGCGCGTCCACCAGAGCGTTCGCCAGCCCGTGCTCTCGCTCCAGGCGCGGAGCGCCGCGGCCTCGGCGAGCGGCCCGAAGGCCTCGACCGTTGGAAGCGTCCGGAGCGGCGGCATCGACGCGTCGGGCGCGGCAGCCCCCGGCATCGTGAGAGCGCTCTGGGCCAGCGTCTCGTCGAGCTCGTCGGCGCCGCGCGTAGGATCGAGCACGCCGAGCGCCGCGTCCTCGAGCCCCGCGAACCACGCGGCGCCCTCGAACGCCGCGTGCGCGGCGGCGGTGTGGCTCGGCAGCTCGACCGCGAGCGTCAGCGGGAAGTGGCGGCCCACGCGATCGACGCTCGGCATCAGCACGCCGGCCCACGCACTCTGCGTCACCAGGCCGGGCAGCAGCACGAACCGCCAGATCGGCATCGTCAGATAGGCATCGAACCACGCCTCGGCGAGCGTCTCGCGGCTGGCCGGGATCACGTCCTGCAGCCACGCGTCCCACGCCTTGACGAATTCGACCGGAAGCCGCCGGCTCGCGAAATCGCCGAGGCTCGGGATCTTGCCGTACCAGCCCGGAATCGCGGAGCGCGACTCCTCGGTCACAGGGCCGTGGGGCAGCGGAACTGGCTGAGCTCGGGCAGGCGGAACGGGTTGCGCACGCTCGAGGCGAAGATCTCGAAGACCGTGCGCCGGCCCTCGACGCTGAACGTCGCGACGAAGCGCTCGGACTGTCTGGTCTCGACGATCTGCACGCCGTCGAACATGCGGAAGAGCGCCCATGGTCCGTTGAACGTGACCCCGTTGGAGCCCACGGCGGGCGCGGGTGAGACCTGCGCGCGCACCATGCTGCGGCCGCCCGGCCCGGGGAATTGCACGGGCACCGCGATCTGCGGCCCGTGCGCGTACCGCACGAGCTTGCCGTCGACGTCCAGGATGAACTGCTGGATCGACGCGTCCATCTCGACGGGCTTGAACTCGAGCTGGATGCTCGGCAGGCTGCCGCCGCCGCGGAAGAACACGTCGCGGATGACCTGCGCGCGCTGGAACTCGGCCAGCGCGGCCGACTGTCCCATCGCCGGATCCTTGAAGCGCCAGGGTTTCTGGCCGGTATCGACGTGCTGCGACAGATACTTCTGGAAGAAGCTCTCGAGGACGCCGGTCTGCGAGAACAATCGCGCGAAGTCCTCGGGCGTCACGTCCTGGTTGCTGCCGCGGACGAACGGATAGCGGCCGCTGGTCGCCTTCGTGCAGTAGTCGGCCACCTGTGTGCGCAGCTCGGCGTCGATGCGCTCGCGCTCTCGACCGGCCGTGCCCTGCGTCGCGCCCTGCGCCACCGCCTGCAACATCGACCGGAGCGGCTCGGGCTGGCCGGCGGCGTCCGCGCGCAGCCTGGTGCCCGTGTTGTTCGGCGGCGGAGCCTGGCCCGTCCGCTGCGCCTCGCGGACCGCGGCCAGCCACTGGTACGTCTCGCCGAGAAGCTGGACCAGTCCGTCGATCGGCGGCGGCCCGGTCGCGCCGGGCGGGCCGCTGACGAAGCGGCGGATGTCGTCGAACTGGTCGTCGACCAGCGACTTCTCGAGCATCCCGGTCGGGACGCCCGTGACGGTCGAGCGCGCCTTGCTCGCGTATTCCTGGGCCTTGCCGGCCAGGCCGCCGAGCGCGCCGCCCACCTCGGGCGGGACTGAGAGCGTGGTCTCGCGCTCGATCGCCTTCATCAGCGGCTTGAGCGGCGTGTCCGTCGCGGACAGCACGCGGGTGATCTCGATGAGCCGCGTGAAGTCGCGGTCTCGGATGATCGAGATGTCCGCGATGTACTGGCGCCAGATCCGGCGGTAGTCCTCGAGGTAGAGCCGCTTGACGGCCTCGATGAATCCCGGCGCTGACGTCAAGCTGCTGCCGCGTGAGGTGCCGAGCACCCATGCTTCCTCGTCGGCCAGCTGCAGCGTGATCGCGTCGACGCGCGGCAGGAAATACTTGTAGTAGCCGTCCTTTGTGTAGAAACCGGGCACGCCCTTCGTGAGTGGCTGCCGGCTCTGTCGCTCGAAGACCAGCAACGCCTTGGGCCCGGCCTTGTCGGTGACGGTGAACTCGGGCAGATCGGCGCTCGGATCCCGCTTGAGCCGTCCGTAGACGCGGTTGGGCAAGGAGTCGCTGCCGATGACCCCGCGGACCTTGGCGATCACGGCATCGTTGCGCGGCACCGTCGGGTCCACCCACCCGCGGTCGTAGAGCGCGTCGAAGTGCACCTTCAGCATCTTGGGATTGGTGTCCGAGCCCAGCATTTGCTCGCCTCGCGTCTGGTACCAGCGCCAGACGGCGTCCGGATCGAGATGCTTGGGATCGTAGAGCATCAGATACGTCTTCAGCGCTTCGTAGAGTTCGTCCTGGCTCGCCGCGACGTCCTGACGGAGATACTGCTCGAGGTAGCTGGCGAGCGAGGGCAGGAACGTGTCCTGCAGCAGGCGCCGGTACGCCGCGCCGCTCGCGGCCTCGAGTCGGCCGCCCTGGTAGAGACCGAAGCGCATCGACCAGGGGATCTTGCCTTCCGGCGTCTCGGGCGTCTCGGCGAGGCCGCTCACGCCGCTCAGGGTCGGCAGGAGCGAGGCGAGGTCGCTGCGCGCGCCCGCGCGCACGGCGGTCACTTGCTGCTGGACGTCGCCGAACTTGCCCGAGACTTCGGCGAGGTAGCGCCGGTTCTGCGCGGCGCTGACCCACCAGGCCAAGGTGGCCAGGACCAGGACGACGCCGCACGCCGCCACCGCGCCGGTCTGGATCCACTGGCGACGGCGCTCCCAGCGCAGGTCGAAGCCCGCGAGCCCGGCCTCCTGGAAGACGACTTCGCGCAGGAGCCGGGTCAGGAAATAGCTGCGGCCGCTGGCGTGCTGGGCGGGCAGGAGTCGGCGCTCCAGACCGAATCCGCGCGCGAGCGCGCCCATCACGCGGTCGATCGGGCTGCCTTCCTGCGTGCCGCTCGTGAAGTACACGCCGCGCAGCACCAGCTTGGCCTCGAACCTCGAGGGCGCGAACGCGGCCTCGACGAACTGCACGAGGCGATCGCGCAACAGCGCGTACTGCTGCGGGAAGCCGTAGAGCAGCGCACGCCGGGTCGCGTCGCGCTCTTCTTCGAGCCGCTCGGGCAGCCGGTCGTAGAGGCGCCGCTCGAGCCGCTGGAGCTCCTCGGTCATCGCGCCGGGGTCGAGGCCTTCCTTGCCGTAGGGCAACGAGAAGCCCCACGTCTGCGCGCGCTCTTCCTTGCCGAAGGAGGCGAAGAACTCGCTGAAGCCGGCCAGCAGGTCGCTCTTCGTCACCAGGACGTAGACCGGGATGCGCAGGCCGAGCGTCTGGTAGAGCTCCTGGACGCGGGCGCGAATGGCCTGGGTGTGCGTCTCGCGCTCGGCCGGCGTCTGCTGCAGCAGATCGCCGACGCTGATCGTGACCAGCACGCCGTTGATCGGGCGGCGCGGACGCGACTTCTTCAGGAGCTCGAGGAAGCTCTTCCAGGCGGCCGCGTCGACGTCGCGCTGACTCTGTTGCGTCGTGTATCGGCCGGCGGTGTCGAGGAACACCGCCTCGTCGGTGAACCACCAATCGCAGTTGCGCGTGCCGCCGACACCGCGCACGGCCTCGCGGCCGAGCCGATCGGCGAGCGGGAAGCGCAAGCCCGAATTGATCAGCGCGGTCGTCTTGCCGGCGCCGGGCGCGCCGATGAAGACGTACCACGGCAGGTTATAGAGGTACTGCTGCGAGCCGAGCGCGCGCAGCCGCATCCAGAGCGACGGGCGCTCGACGCCGAAGCGCAGCTTCTTCAGGAGCCCGAGCGCCTCCTCGAAGCGCTGCCTGAGCTGCGCGCTCTCGTCCGCCGAGGCCGACGACGAGAGGCCGGGCGCCGGCGCGGCTTGCAGGAGACCGGTCGCCAGCGCGGCGTTCGCGCGGCGCGCCTTGTAGTAGCGCCACGCCCATCGCGCGACCGGCGTGAGCACGATGAATGCGATCTGGATGATGCGGACCCATTCCTGCTCGTAGGGGCGGAAGTTGCTGATCGAAATCGTCGGGAAGATCCACCAGACGACCAGCGCCAGCGCCAGGATGCCGATCGCCAGCAGCACCCAGCGGTTGAAGATCAGCTTGAAGATCGCGCCGATGGCCTTCATGGCTTGCGCGGCCCCGGCGTGGGCGGCGGCGCGGTGGCGACCGGCTCGCCGGCCGGCACGTGCAACGTGATCTCGACGCGGCGATTCTTCGCGCGCCCCTGCGGCGTGTCGTTGGCCACGACCGGCTCGGAGTCGCCGCGTCCGTCCACGCGGATGCGCCCGGGCCCGATGGCGGCGGCGAGGAGGCGCCCCACCGACTCGGCGCGCGCCCGGGACAGCTCCCAGTTCGAGGGGAAGCGCAAGGTGCGGATCGGGACGTTGTCGCTGTGGCCGATCACGTCGACCTGTCCCGGCACGCGCTTGAGCGCGTCGGCGATGCGCCCGATCAGCCACTGATCGTCGGCGGAGATCGTGGCCTCGCCGGGCTTGAACAGCCCGTCGCCGAGGATCGTCACGACGCTCCGATCGAGATGGTCGTCGACCTTCACGAGCCCGCGCCGGATCTCCTCGGCCAGGAAAGTCGCCAGGCGCGGCGCCGCCGCCGGCCTCGGCGCGACCGGCGCGGCAACCCGCAGCGAGGCGATGTCGGAGGCGAGCCGATCGGACGCGCGGCCCAGGCGCCACTCGAAGCCCACGTAGATCAGGCCGAGCAGGAGGAGCGTGACCGCGCCGACGACCCAGAACGGCACCCCACCGAGCCGCCGCTGCGTCATCGCCGCGACGCCGCGCCAGTTCGCGGAGAGATCACGCTCGTAGTCGCCGCGCTGCTTTCTGATGATCATGAGCAGCCGCTGCCGAATCGCTTCGAGCTGCCGCTGGCCGCCGTCCGTGACCCGGTAGCGGCCCTCGAAGCCGAACTCGAGGCAGACGTACATCAGCTCGAGTAGATCGATGTTGGCCTGCGGGTTCTCGGCCAGCCGCGCCATGAGCTGGAAGAACTTCTCACCGCCGCCCGTCTCGCCGTGGAACAGCGCGAGCATGCCCTGCTGGGCCCACGCGCCCGAGCCGCCGAGCGGCGTGCTCGTCGCGGTCTCGTCGATCAGCGTGCACAGCGCGTAGCGCGCCGCGACGACCTTCTCGGTGGGCACGCCGGCCGCGCGCGCCTGCGCCTCGAACTGCCGGACGCCCTGGGCGAAGCTGTCACGGAGCCCGGTCGGGTTCGGGTGCTGGACCGACGAGCGCAGCTGCGGCAGGACATTCAGCAGCCGATTCGCTGCCGCCAGCAGCGGATTCAGGCCGCTCGCGACCGCCGTCGCCTCTGTCGCCTCCGCCTGCTCCGCGGCTGACGGCCGCTGATCGACCGGTGCCGGGCGTCCGGGCGCCACGCGCCCGCCCGGCATCGGCATGATCACCGTGCGGTCGATCCCGAGGTCCGCGAACGGATCGTCAGGCACCGCGCACCGCCCAGAACTCGAGCTCGAGCCCCGGGAACTCGCCGGCGATGTGCATCGCCAGCGCCCGCGACTGCTCGGTGATCTTCCAGAGATCGCCGCTCCGGTCGAGCTCGAAGTAGAGGAACCCGGCGTGATACGGGATCTGGCGCGGCGCTACCGGCAGGCTGCGCAGCACGATCCCGGGCAGGTTCAGATTGACCAGATCGCGGATGCGCTCGACCGGGCCGATCTTCACCAAGGTCGGTAGGCTCGCTTGCAGGCGCTCGGGCTGGAGCTGCGCCTTGGCCGCCAGCACGAAGCGCGCGGTCTTCACCAGGTCGCTGTCGGGGATCGCGGCGACGCGCAGCCCGTACGCGCGCTCCTGCAGCTCGATCGGGATCGCGTTGCGCTCGAGCACCATCGACAGCGAGCGGCGGATGTCGGCGATCAGCGGCGCGAACGATCCGGCGAGGTCGTCGTGGCGGTAGACCGGATACGCCACCGGCCGCCGGTTGTCGCGCGTGAACGTGGAGAGCTCGCCGGCCAGCGCCAGGCACGTCGCGTAGAGCGACTCGGGATGCAGCGGCGACGTCGCCGCCAGATGCGCGAACACGGGCTCGAAGCGATTGATCGTCTCGAGCCACAGGAACTCGGCGATCTCGGCGACGCCGCCCGGCCCCGGCTGTGACATCCGCGCCGCGAGGGCGTCGCCGCGCTGGTGCAGGAGCCCGTGCACGTCGCGGAGGATGCTCGCCAAGGTGGGCGCGGCGCCGGAATCCAGCATCGGCGGGATATATGCCTGGTCGAGCACCACGCGATTGTCGGCACGGCGCTCGATGACCTTGGCGACGCCGAGGCCGCAGTATGCCGCGGTCACGTCGGCTTCCTTCAGGAGCTGCAGCCTGAGGCGCCCGATCTGGATCAGCGCGGTGCGATCGAACGTCGCGTTGCTGTCCTTGACCTCGAGCTCGCCGGCCACGTACCGCGCCAGGCTGTCGGGGCCGGCGCCGCCCAGATCGGCCTCGTCCACGCCGTGGCGGCGCACCGGCAGCGCCAGGGTCACCAGCGAATCGCGCAGGCCGGCGGGGACGTCCATCGGCGGCGGAAGCGGATCGCGCGCGGGGCAATCGAACGGCGTGCCGTCCGGGAGCACGCCGCGCGCCGTCCTGACGGCCAGCTTGCCGAGCTCGAGCAGCGAGTCGTCGATCGTCAGCTCGACGAATCCGTAGCCGTGCGGCCTGAGAGCCCGCGTGCGCTGCTCGAGCTGCGCCTCCAGGTGGCGATCGTGCTGCTGGAAGTGCTGGGGCTGGAGAAACGTGCCCTCGGACCAGAGGATGCGGTTGTCCCAGCTCACGCTCGGCTCACTTCACCGCGATGGTGACGGCCCGCGCCTGCAGGCCGATGGTGATCGTCGGGCTTCGCTTGGCCGGCACCGGCACGGTCTGGCGCCAGCGCGATTGCTCGAGGTCGCGAAACGCGCCGACCACGCCGATGAACTTCGTGTCCGGCTGGAGCTGGCGGCGGTACTGTCGCGTCTCTCCCGGCTGGAGCTGGAATTCTTCGCGCCCCACCAGCTCGCCACTCAGGGCGGCCCCCTCGTTGTCGAAGAGCGCGAAGAAGTCGGCGCCGTTGAACGCGGCGACCGACTTGAGCTCGTAGATCCGCACCACGATCGGTGACGGACGGCCTGCGCGATCCGGGTTGACGTTCGGGTCGACGTTGATCGCGCCGTGCAAGAGCGGGGGGCTGCTCCCGCAGCCGACCGCCACCACGACGACACCGGCGAGCAGCAGCGCGCGGGCGAACCGTGCGCCGATCACTCAGGGCCTCCGGCCGCCGCGCGGGGCGGTGTCGGCCGCGGTGCCGCGCGGCGCCTTGATCGCTTCCTCGCGCGTCTCCTGGATGGTCCAGCCGCGCGAGCCGCGCTTGAGCGTGTAGCTGAACTTCGACTCCTGCCGGATCCGTTGGCCCTCCTTCAGGCTGATGTCGTCCTCGCGCCGGCCCATCGCGTGCGCTTCGTCGCCGCTGACGGTGATCTCGTCGACCTTCAGGTCGACCTTGTGGCTGCGCTTGATGTCGTTGGCGACGCGCATGCGGTTGATCTCGTCCGCCGTCAGATTCGGACGGACCTGCTGCAGGAGCGCGATGTTCTTCGTCTCGATCGCGCGGACGTACGTATCGAGCAGCACCCGGATTTCGCCGCGCGGGCCCTGCGCGCTCGCGGGCGGCGTGCTGGGCGAAGCCGGGGCACTTGGCGAAGCCGGAGCGCTGGGCGTCGCCGGCGCGCTCGGCGTGGGGACCACGGCCGGCGCCTTGGGCGGCTCGGGCGGGAGCGCCCTGGCGAACAGCTCGCCGGCGGCGCGGAAGCTGTTCGCAGCATCCGCGAAGGAGCCCTGGCCGTATTGCGAGGCACCCTGGCGCTCGCTCTCGAGCGCGCGCGCGTACTCCGGCGCCCCGGCCGCGGCGCGCTGCTTGGCCGCCGTCATCTGCGTGCGCGCCGAATCGGCGGCCGAGCGCTGCTCGAGGCGGGCCTGCGCGACCCGCTCGGCATCGCCGTACCGCTCGGCCGCTTGCTGGTAGGCCTGCGCCGCCGCGGCCATATCGTTCGCGCCGGCCAGGCGCTGGCCTTCCGCCTGGCTCGCCTGCGCCCGCGACATCGCTTCGGACGCGAGGGCGGTCGCGTCGGTCTTGAGCGCGCGCTCGCGCGCCGCTACCGCCGCGCCGCGCGACTGCTCCAGGGCGGCGCGCTGCTCGCTCGCGATCCGCTGGGGCGCTGCGGCCTCGCGCGCGGGCTGAGGCTGGGTCGCGCGTCCGCCGGACATGGCGTAGTAGATCCCGAGGCCAGCCACCAGCAGCACCGCGACGGACGGCACGACGTAGCGCGGCGATTGCCAGACGGGCTGTCGGCGGGTGATCTGACGCGAGACGACGCGCGTGGATTCCGGCCTCTCGAACACGCTCGGGCCCGGCCCGACCGGCGCCATCTTCGCCTCGACCGGCACCGGAGTCAGCGGCATCGGCTTCGCCGCCGGCGGTGGGAACGCGACCGGCGGCGTCGCGACCGCCACGGTCGGCGCATCGGCGAAGACGGTCTCGTCGGGCGCGCGGACGGGCCGGATGGGCTCGATCGGCGGCGAAGCCCGGCGCGCCTGAGCGGCCTGCGCCTCGCGAGCGGCCGCGCGCGCCTCACGGGCCGCCGCCTCGGCGCGCTCGAAGAGCTGGCGCGCCTCGTCGAAATGACGCTCGGCCGGCGCGTACGCCTCCTCGGCGATCGCCGCGCGCCCCTCCGCCAGCTTCGTCTCCGCCTGACCCCACAGATGCGCCTGCTCGAGCCGCGCTTGGACGGTCTCGGCGCTGCGCCGCGCCTGCTCGGCGCGATCGCGCATGCCCACAGCCGCCTCGCTCGCGCGGCCGCGCCTCTCGCGGAGCGTGGCCTCCTCTTCCTTCTCGCGGGCCAGCGCGGCCTGGGCGGCGCGGCGCAGGTGCTCGGCCTCGGGTGGCTCGGCCGACGGCGCAGAATGCTCGGCGACCCAGGCGAGCATCTCGAGGCAGCGGCCGTATTCGCGGGCGTCGTACGCGGCGCTCGCCTCGCGCACGAACGCCTCGAGCTGGTCCTTGCCCTGCCGGCGCTCCGCGATCTGGTGCTGCGCCCGCCGCAGGCTCTCGGCCGCGTGCACGTGTTCAGGCATCTCGCCGACCACGCGATCGAGCTCGAGCACCGCGCGGTCGTAATCGCCGGCGCGGAGCGCCTCGAGGCCGCTGTCGAGCGACGGGCGAAGCGCGTCGGCGCGCGACAGGAGGTCGTTGAGCCGCGCGATCCGCGTCGAGGTGTCCTTACCGACGCTCTCGAGCGTGGTGAGCGAGGCGTGCTCGTCGACGACGAACACCGTCTCGTCGGCCCAGGGGCCGCCCAGCCGCGCCTCGAGGGCGCCGCGGAGCTCGTGCAGCTGGCGCAGCCGGCCCTGCACGTCCTGGCGCAGCCGCTCGGTGCTCTCCGCGCGCTTGCGACGCAGGATCTGCAGCTCGAGGCGCATCTGGCCGAGGTTCGAGTACCGCCGCGCCGGATCCTTCGCCAGCGCGCGCTCGATGATCGCCTCGAGCTCGGCGGGCAGGCTCGGCTCGAGCTCGGTGAGCCGCGGTGGGTTCTCAGTGCGGAGCTTCTCGAGGATCTCGATCGGGTCCTCGCCCGAGAACGGCGCGCGGTTGGTGAGGAGCTCGTAGAAGACGGCGCCGACCGAGAAAATGTCCGAGGCGTGGCCGCCCTGCCCGCGGGCCCGCTCGGGCGCCATGTACTGGAGCGTGCCGACGATGAGTCCGGCACGCGTCAGCCCGGAGTCGACCGCGGCGATCTGCGCGATCCCGAAGTCGAGGATCTTCACCTGCCCGTTTCGGAGCACGAAGATGTTGCCGGGCTTGATGTCGCGATGGACGATGCCCTTCTCGTGCGCGTACTCGAGCCCCTCGCAGATCTGGATCATCAGGGGTAGCTTGTCCTCGAGATGCGCGAGCGTGCGCCGGGCGATGATCTGCCGGAGCTCGTCGCCCTCGAGCAGCTCCATCACGATGAAGAGATGGCCGTCGGCCTCGCCGAGGTCGTGAATGGTCACGACGTTCGGGTGGCTCAGCTTGGCGCACGCCTGTCCCTCGCGGAAGAACCGGGCCCGGAGCTCGTCGGAGTGATCGGTCTCGGCTGACACCACCTTGATCGCGACCAGGCGATCGAGGATCGGATCGTGCGCCCTGTAGACGCTGCCCATGCCGCCGCGGCCGATGCGCTCGATGATCCGGTACTTGCCGATTTGCCGGACGCTCATGACTGGTACCGGAGCAGCAGCGCGCTGACGTTGTCGCGGCCGCCGCGGGCATTGGCGCTCTCGATGAGCGCATCGCACGTCTTCTCGAGATGCTCGTCGTTCTTGGCCACGATCTCCAGGATGGCCGGGTCATCGAGCATGTTCGTGAGTCCGTCCGAGCACAGCAGCACGATGTCCCCGGTCACCAGCTCGTGCGCTGCCACGTCGAACTCGACCTCGGGACGCACGCCGAGCGCCTTGGTGAGGACGTTCTTCATGACCGTGCCGACCCCGGCGTCGGCGTCGGCCCAGGCGCTGTTGGCGAGCGAGTCGTCGCGCGTCAGCTGGAGCATGCGGCCGGCACGGATCAAATAGAGACGGCTGTCGCCGACGTGACCGTAAGTGAAGCGAGCCTCATCGCCCTTGCCGACGATGGTCGCGACGACCGTCGTGCCCATCCCGGCGTATTCGTCCTCGGCCGCGGCGCGCGTGTAGATCGCGCGATTGGCCAGCTTGATGGCCGTCCGGACGCGGTTGGCGTCGAAGGTCACGCTCGGATCGAATCCGTAGGGCCAGGTGAGCTCGGGATCGGCTTCCGACCGGCTGATGAAGGCGCCGATCGTGTCGACCGCGATCCGCGAGGCGACGTCGCCTGCCTGGTGGCCGCCCATCCCGTCACACACGACGAGGAGCCCGTCGCCGACGAGAATGCTGTCCTCGTTCCTCGCCCGCCGCCGGCCCACGTCCGTGCGACCGCAGTACTGGATCATCGCGAAGCGCCTTCTCCTCGGGGGATGATCGCAAATCGCAAGCGCATTTCCCAGACTCAGGGCAGCCGGAAGGGCACGCCCGGGATCTCCGGAACCCTGATCTTCTGCCCGACTTTGAGCGGCGCGCTCAATGCCATGCGATTCGTCTCGGCGATGACCTCGCAGCGAAGCTTGTCGCCGTAGTAGAGCTCGGCCAGTGAGACGCACGTGTCGCCCTGCCGGACCGTGTGGGTGATGAACATCACCTCGCGTACCTCGTTCTGGAGCGTCTCGAACGCGGAGCGGTTGGTGGGATCGAGGCTGAGCGCGGCGAGAAACCGCTGCTGCGCCTCGCCCAGCACGCCGCGATCGAGCTGGGCGCGTCCATCCTGG
>Ga0075434_100000324_pt1 | contig 34194 bp, 29 predicted proteins | sample RhiMethybrSRZTD3_FD_75298 | JGI IMG/M metagenome (GOLD analysis project Ga0075434, IMG submission 75298) | Populus rhizosphere microbial communities from Tennessee, USA - Rhizosphere MetaG P. TD hybrid SRZTD3 | ecosystem: Host-associated > Plants > Roots > Rhizosphere > Soil | place: USA...
TGGAGTGAAGTCGAGCCGCAGGATGAACGCAACGGTGAACCCCACGACGTGGAGCCCCACGGCGATCCCCCAGGCCAGCAGCGGCCCGCGCCGTCGCCACGGCATGTCAGACAGCAGCCAGCACCTTGCCGAGACGCTGCGCGGCTTCTTCGAGCCGCGGCGTCGCGACGGTGAGCGCGATCCGGAAAAACCCCTCGGCGCCGGCGCCGAACGCCGTGCCGGGCAACGTCACCACGCCGACCTCTTCCAGGGCGCGCTGTTGAAAGGCCGCGGAGGCCAGACCTTCGGGCAGCGGGATCCACAGGTACATGGTGGCGCGCGGCGCTTCGGTCTCAAACCCTTCGGCCCGCAGCGCCGTCACCATCGCGTCGCGCCGCTCACGGAACCGCTCGGCGTAGTCGCGCGACAGCTCTTCGGCGTGCTCCAGCACCGCCGCTCCCGCCACCTGGAGGGCGAGGAACGCGCCGGTGTCGATGTAGTTCTTCACCCGCGCCAGCGCCGCGATCAGGTCGGGACGACCCACCGCGAAGGCGAGCCGCCAGCCCGTCATGCAGAAGCTCTTGGACATCGAGTGGAATTCGACCGCCACGTCGCGCGCCCCTTCGCTCTCGAAGATGCTGGGCGCCACGTAGCCGTCGTAGGTGACCTCGCAGTACGGATTGTCGTAGACGATGAGAATGTCGTGCCGGCGGCAGAACTCGATGGTGCGCGTCAGGTAGTCCTTTGGCGCGACCGCGGCCGTGGGGTTGTTCGGATAGTTGAGATAGACCAGCCGGGTGCGGCGGATTACGTCCGCCGGCAGCTCCTCCAGCTCGAGCAGGAAATCGGTCCGCGGCGTGAGCGGCTGACAGTACGGGGTGGCGCCGGTGAGAACGGTCCCCCCGTGATACACGGCGTAGCCGGGCTCCGGGACGACGGCGACGTCGCCGGGATCGAGCACGGCCATCGCGAGGTGGGCGATGCCTTCCTTGGAGCCGAGCAGCGGCTGCAGCTCGGTGAACGGATCGATCGTGAGCCCGAAGCGCCGGCCGAGGTACCGGGCGGCTGACTCGCGAAACCCGGGATAGCCGATCTGGAATCCGTAGCGGCTCATGGCTGGATCGCGCGCGGCCCGGTTCAGCGCTTCGACGGCGATCGGCGGCGGCGCGAAATCGGCATCGCCCGCCCCGACGTCGATCAGGTCGACACCCTGCTGGATCAACCTCCGCTTGATCGCCGGAATTTTTTCCATCGGATAACCCGGCAGCTCGGCCAGCCGCTTGCTCAGCTTGGTCACTTGTCCTCCGAGGTACCCTTCCCGCTTGCCCCGTCCCCCTTCCCCCAATCTACTATCGCTGCTCCACCCTTGGCCGGAACAGCGCCGGTGCCTGAGCAATGGCGTCTACCGCAATGAGCATTCCATCCTTTGGGAGGGCCTGGACGCCCAGCACGATCCCCGCCGGCGGGTTGCCGGCCGGGAAGAAGTCCGGTGCCGCCTCCCGGATCGCGGCGAGACTCTCGGGACGATAGTTCACCACGTAGACGGTGAGCTTCACGATGTCGGAGGGCTCGTTGCCGGCGATCCGCAACACCAGGGCGAGGTTGGCAAACGCCTGTCGCGCCTGTGCCTTGAGGTCACCCGGCCCGACCAGTTTGCCCGTGCTGTCGAGCGGCACTTCGCCCGAAACGTAGGTCGTGAAGCCGATCCGGACGGCGTGGGTGAATCCATCGAGGGCGGCCATGGTCCCGGGATTGACGAATCGTCTGCCTGATGCCGGCTCTACCCGTCCCGGCGGCGGACCGCCGCCATAACCACCCCCTGCAGGTGTGCATGCCCCGACCACCAGGGCAGCCAGCGCCGCGCACCATACCCTAAGTCCGGCCCGCATGATTGGACACCTTTCGAAGAGAAGGTTGTGGAGGTTTAGTGGAGGTTCTTCACCAACCTTCACCATCCTGCTACGGCTTGCCCAACCGCCCCGTTGTTACGAAACTCGCGCCCCCAAGTCGTGACGCGCGAAAAACTCCTCGCACGCCTCCCGAATGTCCTCCCAGGGACCCACAACGCGGTCGGCGCGTGGCAGCCCTTCTAACACTCGCGCGCCATACCGTTTGGTCACCACGCGCCGGTCCAGCAAAACGACGGCGCCGACATCGGAGCGGCTGCGAATCAGCCGGCCGAATCCTTGCTTGAGTTTGAGAGCGGCGTGGGGCACGAGGTAGTGCGTGAAGCCGTCCAGCCCCTGCTGCTCCAGTCGCTCTACCCGCGCGGCGGTGAGAGGTTCAGACGGGACCTTGAAGGGAAGCTTGGCGAGGACGAGGGCACGCAAGGCCCGGCCCGGCACGTCGACCCCCTCCCAAAAGGAATCGGTGCCGAGCAGGATCGCGGACCCGGATTCGCGGAACCGGCGCAGCAGGCGGTCGCGCTGATCTTCTCCTTGGACCAGGAGCGGCCACCGCCCGGCGGCGACCCCGCGCAGTGAATCCGCGACGCTTCGCAGTGCGCGGTGACTCGTGAACAAGCCGAACACCCCGCCGTCCGAGGCCCGCGCCAGATCGAGTAGCACGCGGGCCACGGCGGCGTGGTGCCCGTCCGCGTCGTCGCGCGGCTCCGGGAGATCCGTGGGAATCCCGAACAAACACTGGCGCGCAAAATCGAACGGTGAGGGCAGGATCTCGCGCACCGAGACCCTCCCTGGTGGAAGCCCGAGACCCAATCGCTCTTCGAGGAACGAGAAGTCCCCGCCGGTCGCCAGGGTGGCGCTGGTCAACACCGCGGTGTCCACCCGGTCGAACAGGGCTTCCTTGAGTACCGAAGCCAGATCGAGCGGCACCGCCGCGAGCGCCAGGTTCGTGGCCCGCTTGCCGCGGCGCTCCATCCACCGGACCGACGTGCCGGCCGCAGCGTCCCGCGCGGGGCGCAGCGCCGCCGTGAGTCCCTTGGCCGCGAGATCGAGCCGCCGCACCACGCCGCGCATCTCGCCGATCAGGGCGGCGGGCCGGTCGGCGGCTTCCTGCAGCGACAGGCGATCGGCGATGGTCTCGACGCCGTCGCGCAGGCTGTCGAAGGCGAGCAGCAGATTGTCGAGCGCCACTTCCAGGCCTTCGGGCCACACCGGGTCGTCTTCGAACGTTTCAGTCAGGCGCAACACCGGCGAGGGGCCGCTGCCGGTTTCCCGCTCGAGGCGCGCGCTCAGGCGCCCGAACACGTCTTCCGAGGCCCGCCGCGCGGCGCGCAGCGCGTCGAGCAGCCGCTGCTCCAGCAGATCGCGGCTCGCGAGGCTCAACAGGTCGTGGCGCTTGACCAGCTCCGAGTGCAGCGCGGGCAAAAGGCCGCGCCCCCCGCGCTCCAGGCGGCCGAGCAGGCGCTGCACGCCGGCCTGCGAAACCTGCGCGCCGAGGTGCGTGGCGGCGACGTCCTCGAGATGATGCGCCTCGTCCAGGATCAGGCGGCGATACGGCGGCAACACGGCGGCCTCGAGCCAGTTGTCGGCCGCGAGCCGGACCGCGAGGTCCGAGGCGAGCAGATGATGGTTCACCACGACGACGTCGGCCTCGGCGGCACGGCGCCGCGCCTGGAAGACGAAGCAGCGCTCGAAGTGCGGGCACTTGAGCCGCGTGCACAGATCCGATTCGGCGGCGACCGCGTCCCACACGTCGTCCGACGGCTCGTCGGCCAGATCGGCGAGACTGCCGTCCGCGCTGTGCTCCGCCCAGGCGGCGATGGCGGCCAGCTCGTTGCCGTGATCCGATTCGAACAGTGTCTCCTGCGCGCCGCTCGCGTGCTCGAGCCGCGAGCGACAGAGATAGTTGCGCCAGCCCTTGAGCAGCGCGAACGAGGGCTGGTGGTCGGGCGTGGCCAACACCGGAGCAAGGATCGGGAGATCCTTGCCCACCAGCTGCTCCTGCAGATTGATGGTGTTGGTCGAGACGACGGTGCGCTCACCGTTGGCCTGGGCCCACAGCAAGGCGGGCACGAGATACGCGAACGACTTCCCGACCCCGGTCCCCGCTTCGAGCATCGCCACGCCGCCGTCGTTGTACACGTCCGCGATGTAGGCGGCCATGTCGCGCTGCGCGGGCCGGTCCTCGAATCCGCCGACCACGTCCGCGAGCGGACCCGCTTCGGCCAGGAGCTGCGCCACGGCCACGGGATCGAGCCGTTCCACCGCCTTGGCCCGCGGACACTCCACCACCACGTAGAGATCAGTGACGTCGTTGTCGAGGATGCCGAAGCCCACGCCGTCGTCGTGGAAGCGCGCGGCGACGGAGAGGTCGGCGCCCGAGGGCTCGAGCACGCCGCTCGGGTGATTATGCAGCAGCATCTCTCCGCGGCGCGCCGCGCCGGGCAGCGCCAACACGGCGTCCACCGTGCCCCGGGCCACGACCCGCGCGTCCACGATGCGGCCGCCGGCGTCGAGCTGCGCTACGAAGGAGACTTCCCGTCCGCGCGCCTCCTCGATCTCGCGGCGCAGCAGGTCACGAACCTCCGGCGCCACGCGCTCGAGGCTCAAGTCTTCAGCTCGCGCTTCTTGGCAGCCGGAAACAGCACGTTGTTGAGGATGAGCCGGTACCCCGGCGAATGCGGGTGGAGCGACAGATCGGTGGGCGGATCGCCGATCTGGTGCTGTGGATCCTCGGGATCGTGGCCTCCGAAGAACGACCAGGTGCCCTTTCCCAGATCGCCGTGGATGTACTTGACCCAGGGCGCGCCCGCCTCGTCGGCGAGCACCGTCACGCCCGTCTTCAGGCGTGTGCGGAGAAACGACGTGGTCAATCCGTAGAAGTCCGGAATCACGTCGCGGTGGTTCTGGACCAGCATCGTGGGAACCGGGTCGATCTTGGCGCTGAAGTTGAACAGCTTGAACGCGCCCAGCGGCTGCCGGCGCGGGCCGGCGTTGACCTGGTGGCCGTCGATGTCGGAGAAGCTCGCGATCTGCGGATCGGCCTCCAGGTGCGCGCCGGTAAACGCGAACGTCTGGGTCCAGTCGAGCTTCCCGTCGGCCGCGGGATCCATCGGTGACCCATCGGCGTAGGTGGCGGCGATGTCGACGTCGTGCGCGGCCAGCGCGAGGTCGATCGTTTCCGTGGCCGTGCACATGGCGAACAGAAACCCGCCGTTGGCGACGTATTCGCGAATCGTTCGCGCCACGGCTTTTTTCATTTCGGGAACGTTGGCGAGCCCGAGCCGGCGCCGCGCGGCCTCGTTGAACTGGGCCATCTCGGCGACCCATGGCTGGCCCGCGTAGATCAGGAAGAACTTGGAATACTGGCCCGTAAAATCTTCGTGATGGAGATGGATCCAGTCGTAGCCCTTCAATCCGGTTCCCAGCACTTCGGGATCCCACAGTTTCTCGAACGGAATGCCGGCGTATTGCATGGCCATCGTGACGGCGTCGTCCCACGGCTGGGCGTTGGGCGGCACGTAGACGGCGACTTTGGGCGCCTTTTCGAGTGGAATCGCATCCGCGTTACTGCCCTCGATTTCGCCCCGCACGGCGCCGACGCTCGAATCGTCCAGCGGCTCGGCGGTGACGCCGTTCAACGCGGCATCGCGGCGAATCGCTGGCCCGTCGGGCAGCAGGAACGCGCCGCCGCGGTAGTTCAGCAGCCATTCGACCTTGGCACCGGCCTGGATGACCCGATAGGCGACGCCATAAGCCTTGAGGTGGTCGGACTGGACTTCGTCCATGGGAATCAACAAAGAGGCGGCCGCGGACCCAAAGGGTCGCAGGGAGCCGAACGCCTCCATCCCCAACACCCAACTCCCAACGCCTCCGAGGGTCCCGACAAACTCGCGCCGCCTCATGACCGCGGAATCGCCCCTTTCGTCCGCTCGAGTTCCCGCCTTGCGTCCGGCACCACGGCGCTCATCGGATAGGTCAGAATCAGGTGCTCGAGATGCGCGATGGCATCGCGCGGTTTGGCCTGGCGGACCAGCAGCCGGGACCACTCGAGCTCGGCCGCCGGCGCGGCGGCGCCGGAATCGCTCCGGACGACTTCTTCGAATAAATCAATCGCCGTGCCCTGTTGAGACTCGCCCATGCGGGACGCGACCTGTCCCGCGAGCAGCAACACATCGGGACGCCCCCGATCTCCCTTGAGCCGGTCCGCCGCCCGACGCAGACCGGATATCGCCGCGCTCGAGTCCCCCCGTACCAGCGCCAGCATCGCCGCGCCCAGCTCAGGACTCCGCTCGGCGTTGATCTGCTCGAGCAAGGCGAGCGCCGCCGTGCGGGCGGTCGCCGACTCGCGATCCCCGGCGTACGGACCCGCGCTGCGAAACGCGTCCAACGCGAGTTTGAGATCCCCGCGATACAGCCGCAGCCAGCCGCGGAGCGCTGAGGACTCGACGCTCGAATCGGCGCCGAGGGCAGCCTCGGCACGGTCCAGGCGCCCCGAGCGCATCCAGGCCTCGACCAGCGCATGACGCAACCGCTCGCGGTCCGACCCACTCGAGCGCGGGTCGCGGTCCACCCGTTCGAGGCTCGCGGTCGCGCTGTCGAGCTGCCCGTCGTCGATCAGGGCCTCGACCAAAGCGGTGTGGGCGAGCGCCTGGACATCGGGCGCGGCCGCCGGGTCATCGGCGAGTCGCGCCAGCACGGCTCGAGCGGCGATCCGGTCGCCCGCGTCCAGCAGGGCGCGCGCCGCCTCGGCCCGCGTCTGCGATCCCAACGGCTCGGGAAGGAGATCCGCGAGGCGCGCGAGCGCCAGTCCGCGCACGCGCTGCGTGCCTGGCGTCGTGCCGCGCGCTGACTCAGCGAAGCGCCTGAGGACCTGCGCACCTTCGGGCGTTGGGGGATCGAGCGTCGGCACGAGCACGTCCCATCCCCGTTCCGGCTGTCCCCATTGGACGAGCAGCTCGGCGGCCAGACGGCGGGCCGCGACGGTCGCCGTGGGAACGGTGAGTGCCCGGGCGATCCGGTCCTGTTGATCGAACGGGACGTCTTCCAGCTGCGCGACGGCGTTGTCGCGCTGGGCGGGCGCCGCCGCGACGGCGGCCGCCCACTCGAGCGCGGCGGCGAGCCAGTCACCGCTCCGTTGCGCAAGCTCCGCCTGCTCGATCGCCAGCGCGTCCTGCCGGCCCATGGCGTGACGTCCTTCAATCAGGACATTGCGCGCTTCGTCGAACCGCTGATGGTCCTCGAGCGCGATCGCCCACTCGCGCCACGGCGCCGGATCCTGCGGATCCCCGGCCGCCCAGCGACGAGCAGTCGCGGCGGCACTGTCGGTTTCGCCGATGGCGGTCCAGGTCCGGATCGCCAGCCCGCGGATCGCCGCATCGGAATCCGCCGCGAGCGCCGCTTGCACCAGCGGGGCCAGATCGCGCAGGCGGCCCAGCCCCGGTAGCACGCGCTCCAGTCCCAGCAACGCCGGAATGTTTGCCGGGTCGGCCCGTAAGACCGACGTGTACAACGCGGCCGCCGGCTCGAGCCGCCCCTGACGCTCGAGCTCGAACCCCTGACTGATGGCTTGTCCAGCCAACCTCGACCCCGGCAGGAAGAGCACGCCGAGGACGAGTGGGACGAGCGAGCGTCTAGTGCGGAGCATTGAGCAGCCGGAAGTACTCCAGAACGAGACGGCGCTGCTCGGGGGTCATTCGCTCTAGATCACGCCACGACGGATAGCGGAACCGAGGCCCGGCGGTGGCATCGGGATTCAAGAGCACCGGGACATGGACGCTGTCGCCGGTGGCGGAACGGCTGGTGCGCTCCTTGTTCTCGTCCGGCTCCTGACCCGACAACGTGCGACCGGCATCGAGCAGCCGCCGGTAGAGGCGCTCCTGCCGCTCGATCGTCGGACGGTCGAGACGTCCGGCATCGAGCTGCCGGGCAAGCTCACGCGCCTCTTCGGCCAGCGGGCCCGCGGCGCTCGAGCCACCCGAGGCCTGCAGCCGCTCGAGCTGCTCCGCCAATGCCCGCTGTCGAGCGGCCAGGGCGCGGATCTGCTGCATCATTTGCTCGCCGCCATTGCCCGCCATCGGCATGAGGCCCATCGCGTCCTGATTCAGACCTTGCTGCTGCCCGGCGAGCTGCGCCAGGCGCTCGACCGCCTCCTGGAAGCCGCTGCCCGATTGCGCACCGGCGACTTCGGCGCGCGACTGGGCCAACGCGTAGGCGGTGACGTTGAGGGCGTCCAGGGCTTCACCGGCCAGCTGCGCGGCGGCTTCCGTATTGGGCTGCGCCTGCTCCAGCTGTTGGCTGGCCGCGCGCATCTGCCGTTGGGCGAATCCGAGCGCGCTGTGAATGCCCGGGGAAACGAGGGCGTGTCGCCCGCCGGCGTCGCGGATTTGCTGCTGGACGGCGGCGGCCCCTTCCTCCAGCGCCGCCTGCTGCGCGCGCGTGTTGGCCGGATTGGCGCCGGACTCGAGCGCGCGTGAAACGGCCCGCTGTCGCTCCGCCAGCGCCGCGGTCTCGGTCAGCGCCTGATCGAGAGCGTCGATCGCTTCCTGGCGCCATTGTCCCGCAACCGCCTCGCGTCGCCGGCGCAGGCGTTCCGGCAAGGAGTCGAGCGCCTGCTGCGCCTGCTCACCGCTCTGCCTGGCTCCGCGCGCGTCCCGACGATCCGCGCTCCCGGCCGCCTGTTCCATCGCGTCGCCAGCCCGTCGGGCCTGATCCATCGGCTGGGTCAACGCGTTCTGCGAGTCCGCCGCCGCGTGCTGCGCCGCCGCCAGATCCCGGCCGGCCTGCTGGATTCCCGCGGCGAGCGAATCGGTGCGCTCGGCCAAAGCCCGCTGAGCCGCCGCGGCGACGGCATCCGCGCGCGGCGCGGAGCGCTCGTTCCATCGCGCCTGCTCGTTGCGCAGAGCTTCGGCGTCCTGTGCCAGTGAGGCCAGCTCGCCTTCGATCGCCGCGCGCCGGAACAGCTCCTGGCTCCGCTCCAGCGTCTCGCGCAGCTGCTGCTGGGCGTCGGCCAGGCGACGCAATGCGTCGCGGGTCGCGTCGGGGTCGAGCCGGGCCAGCGCAGCCTGGAGATCACGCAAGCGCTGCTCCAGCTCGGGGGTCACGGCGCGGGACAGCATCTCCTGGACTTCGCGCAGCCGCGCCTGGAACGCCGTGTCCTCGATCCCCGCCGCGCGGGCCGCGCGCGCCAGGTCGTCCAGGTTCTGCGTCAACTCCCGCACGCGTTCCGAGACCGCTTCCTGCTGCCGCGCCAGCTCGCGAGCGCGCTCACTCGATTGGAACGGCAGTGCGCCCTGCTGGCTCGAGGGTTGGCGGCCCGACGTCCCTGCCGTAGCATCGCGCTGGCGCTCCTGCGCCAGGTCCGCGGTGTGCTCGCTCAGGGCGCGCTGCGCCCGGCCGATGGAATCCGCGGCAGCCGCGATGTCCGCCGCGGCTTCCCGCTGCGCGGCACGCAGCTCAGCGCGGCTCGGCAGGCGCAAGGCGAACTCGGGACTGCGGCCTTCGTGGGGCGTGGGCGCATTGTCCCACGCTTCGACGCGGAATCGCAGCGTGTCCCCCGGGAGGAGACCGCGCTGCTCCGCGCGCAGCGCCGCCTGGAGGATCACGCGGTCGCCCGCCCCCTGAACATCGAGCGACTCCCGGACGGCCTTCCCGACGGCGCCGCTCTGACTCGCCCGCCAGCTCACGATCGAGAGACGGGCCACGCCGTGATCGTCGCGCGCGTCGATCACCAGCGGCTGAATCATCGACAGCGGCAGCGTGGTGTCGCGGCCCGGGATCGGGACGCCGACCGTCGGCGCCGAATCGGGCACGAGACGCAATACCAGGATCGGTGACTCGCCTTCGAGCGGCGAGCCATCCACCGTCGCGAGCGAAAGCCGCCACAGGCCACCAGTCCCGGGCGCAAAGCCTCCATCGAAGCGCGGTCCATCGACCCTGAGCGACGCGCCGCCGCCCGCCGCGGCCCGCCAGCTCGCGGCGGCGAGCGGCACGCTCGCGAGACCGCGCGAGACGAGCGTCGTGCCCAGTGGCAGCGCCACCGTGTCCGGTCCCGGTGGAATCGGTTCGTCGGCACGGTTCAAGTAGGCCGGGAATTGCGCGACGACGCTGACATCGGCGAGGAACGCCGGATCGGCGACCGTTACGCGCTGCACGGGGCTGCGCCTCGATCCCTGGGCGGCTCGCGCCCACAGGTCGGTATCGAGCGGTCCCAGGTGTCTGGTCGCCACCCCGGCCGAATCGAGCGGGACGAGCGTCGGCCGCCAGGGCTCGCCGGGCCGGCGCGTCCACAGCGTGACGCGTCCCCCCACGGCGCCCGGCACGGTAATCGTGGCCCTGACCGAGTCGCCGCGACGCACGCTGGTCCGGTCCAGACTGAGGCGCACCGGGGCGCGGGCCAGGGCGAGCGCCCGCAGCGGATGCCAGAAGCCCGCGGCGCGGCTGTTGGTCGGTGATGTCGCAAGGAACAGCGCGGCGCCAACACCCGCGATGACGACGCCGAGCCCCAAGCGCCGCAGCTCGGCCAGTCGAAGCGTCCGCGCAAGCTGTGGAGCGGCGCTCGTCACCAGTTCCGCGGCGCGGCGGTCAGCGACCTCGAACAGCTCGGCGCTCGCGCCCGGCCAGGAATGGGTCGGCGAGGCGACGATCGTCGCGATGCTGCCGGTGCGCGCCCCGGCCGCCAGCTCGGCCGCGCGGGCCAGCGCCGGCGGTGTGGTGCTCCGGGCTGCCCGGCGCGCGGCGAACGGCGTCAAGGCCAGCGCCAGGAACACACCGACCCACGAAGCCCCGACGGCCGCGACGTGCGGCGCCAGCCATACACCCGCCGACGCCATGACCAGGGTGATCCCCAACCCCGCCAGGAGCGCGGCGAGCGCACAGGCGCGGGCGTGCGGTGAGCCGAGCCGGTGCAATCGCCGCGCGGTTTCGGTCACCGGGTCGCGCTGACTACGTAGGTGAACAGGTTGACGCCCATCCTCAATGCGGCCTCGTGCAGCTCGGGTGGGTCGTGGTGAACGTCCGGGTCTTCCCAGCCGTCACCCAGATCCGATTGATAGGAATAGTACACAGCCAGGCGGTCCCCCAAAAAGACCCCGAAACCCTGCGCCGGCAGGCCGTCGTGCTCATGGATCTTGGGGATGCCCCGGGGGAAGTCGTAGACGAGATGATAGATCGGGTGTGTCAACGGAACTTCCACCAGCGGGTGATCCGGAAACACTCGGGCGATTTCCCGTCGAAACGACTTGTCCATGCCGTAATTGTCGTCGGCGTGGAGAAACCCGCCCTGCTCCAGATACCGCCGCAGCGTTTTCACGTCCGCGTCCGAGAAATGGACGTTGCCGTGCCCCGTCATATAGAGGTAAGGCACGTCCCACAGCTCGGCGTCGCTCAGGGTCACCACCTGCTCCCGGGCCGCGACGGGGAGGGTCGTGCGCTGGTGGATCGCGGCGAGGAGGTTCGGGAGGCTGGAGGGATTGCCGTACCAGTCGCCGCCGCCGTCGTAATGGAGGCGGCCAATGGTCAGTAAAGACAATTGCGGATTGGGGATTGCGGATTGCGGATTGGCCACCTCGAAGAGCGCTCGCACCATTCCGCAATCCGCATTCCGCAATCCGCAATCGGGCGCGCCGGCGAGCCACAACCACGCAGTACTCAGGACCCACGTCAAGCGCTTCATAGCTCGTTCACAAGACGATACGCCGAGTTTCTCGAGATCCCGGTTTCGTCCGCGAGGCGGTTGGCCACGTCGCGACGGCTCATGCCTTCCGCGAGCAGGACGCGCGCGCGGGCTTCGGGATCGGGCGGCGGAGGGTCGCGGGGCGGCGTGCCGGTCCCCGCGATCATGACGGTCACTTCACCGCGTGGTGGAGTTTCCCGGTAGTAACCCGCCAACTCGGGCAGGGTCCCATCCCGGGTCTCCTCGTAAATCTTGGTCAGCTCTCGGGCCACCGCCGCGCGACGGTCGGGCCCGCACGCCTCGGCCAGATCGTCCAGCAGCTCCACCGTGCGATTGGGGGACTCGAATACCACGACGGTCCATTCGCTGCGGGCGATCATCGCCAGCAGCCGTTTGCGATCACCGCCCTTGCGCGGCAGAAAGCCGAGGAAGAGGTAGCGGTCGGCGCTGAGGCCGGAAACGGCGAGCGCCGCCGCGACCGCCGTGGGCCCCGGAATGGTGACAACCGGATACTCCTTCGCCCGGGCCGCGGCGACCAACGCGACGCCCGGATCGCTAATCGCCGGGGTCCCGGCGTCGGTCACGAGCGCTACATCACGTCCCGCCTCGAGCAGGCTCAGGACCCGGCGGATCGCGCTGTCCGGACTGTGGGCGTGCACGCTCACGAGCTCGGCAGCGGAGCCCGTGTGAGCCAGCAGCGGACGGGAGTGGCGGGTGTCTTCGGCGGCTACCGCGGCGACGCGGCGCAGCGTCTCGGCGGCGCGCGGCGAGAGATCTCCGAGGTTGCCGAGCGGCGTCGCGACGACGTACAGCGTCCCGCGCACGCTACCACGTCACCGGCCAGGGCAGCCGGTCGTAGAAGCCGGCCGACTGCAGCACGAACCGGTGTTCGCGCGTCGCGTCCCGGAGCACCTTGGGAGCGGTGCCCGGCATCATCACCTCCACGGCTTCGAGCAGCTCGCGCGTCCAATCCGAGAGCGCGTAGGCCAGCTCCTCGGGTTGCACCACCGAGTCCATCAGGGCCACATCGCGCGCCGCGCTGAGCTGCTCGAGCGCGCGGTGGGTCACCCCCAACCCGGCGGAGACGCGCTGCGCGCGGCGCTTTCCCTCGCCCGGCACCTCGCGCTCCACGGCCTCGGTGATGCGCCAGTACAGCTCGCGGTAGGTCTGCACCAGGGCCGCCGGGGCCTGCGGCGGCAGCTCCGCTCGATAGGGGAACAGCGCCGCGGAGAGCGCCGGCGTCCGGCCTTCGGTGTCGTCCTTGAACAGCGACTCGACGTACTTCGGCACCGGGACGCTCTCCGGGCGATTGCAGAAGTACCCGCCGGCGTAGCGCCCCTCGTCGAATCGCACGTACGACACGCGGCCGTTGGAAATGAGCTCGAGGATTCCCGTGGCATGCTCCTGGGCCAAAGCGGGAAACAGCGCCTCGGGGCGGCGCGCATCGACCGGCTTGATCTGGGGGGGCTCCGCCGCCGTCTGATACATGAAGGCGAGCTGCTCGAGCGGCGCCGTACAGTACGCCAGCTCGCCGCGCTCGGCCTCGCCTTGCATGCGGCGCAATGCCTCGCTGATCGGAATGACGTCGCGGCCGGTGGTGTGGAGCGAGAGGGCGTTGACGGCCTCACCCGTGCGGAGCAACAGCACCAGGCACTCGTCCGGCAGCCAGGCTACGAGGTAGCCGTCGACCCGCCCATCGCGATCGCGCTTGGCGAACGACAGCACACCCTCGAGGTGAATGAACGCGAGCCGAGTACGATGAATCAGCCGGCCCGTCTGCGGAAACGCGAGCTCCGCGAGCCGAACCGGCGAGTTCGTCAGGCGAGCGGTGCTCGCGCGCATTCCACTCTCCGCGGAGGGAAACGGTTACGACAGGTGCTGTTTGACCTTCTCGTCGAACGCACCCTTCGGGAAGGCTCCGACCAGGGTGTCGACGTGGCGGCCGTCCTTGAAGAACAGTACACTCGGAATCGACCGGACGTTGAAACGTATCGTGGTCTGCTGGTTCGCGTCGACGTCCAGCTTGACGACCTTGAGCCGGCCGACGTACTCCCCGGCCAGCTGCTCCATGATCGGCGCCACCATGTGGCAAGGACCGCACCACGTGGCCCAGAAGTCGACCAGAACGAGTCCGTTCTGCTTTTCCACTTCCTGTCCGAAGGTGGCGTCCGTCACCGCCTGCGGTTGTATGGCCGTCATGCCGTTTGCTCCCTTGTTTCCCATCGTTAAGTTCCCGCGTTGATGAAGGTGACCCACCCCGCGCCGCGCCTCGCTCACGTCGGCATCGCCGTGCCTCGTATCGCCGACGCCCTGCCCTTTTACCGCGACGTGCTGGGCCTGGCGCCCGGTGATCCCGAAACCGCCGACGGCGCGACCATCGTCACTCTGCCGTTCGGCGACGTGGATGTCGAGCTGCTCGAGCCCCGTGATTCCGATAGCCCGATCGCCAAGTTCCTGGCGCGGCGGGGTCCTGGTATCCATCACGTCTGCTACCGCGTTGCCGATCTCGACCAGGCGCTCGAGCGGTGCCGCGCGGCGGGCTATCAGCTCGTGGATGCGACTCCGCGCCGTGGCGCCGGCGGCCGCCGCATCGCCTTCCTGCATCCAAAGGCGACGGCCGGCATCCTGCTCGAGCTCACTGACGGTTGAAACGAACCTGAGCTAGTCGTTGTTCCCCTGCCTCGGTCGACAATGGGGAATCGTCGCGGCCGACGCCTCAATATGCGGGTCCCTTACAAGCCAACCGCCCCTCCGCGTGTTGATCATGTCAAACGGTTGAATCCGGTTACAGTCCCGCAGCTGCAGCTCCACGTGGTAGATCACTATCTTCGGCGAGCCCGGAACCGGGGTGGGGCCGTCGATGATGCGATATCCTTCGTGGCGGAGGTAGATCTGAAAAACTTGTACGACGCTGTCTACGTACCCCGCCGGGAGTTTTCCGACCGCTGAGGCGGATCCCTTATCGTTTCCCCACAGCTGGGCCATTCGATTGTTATCTTTAGCCTTCACGGCAGCGAGGAATTGATCAAGTGCGGAGTTCGGTGTTTGGGGCTCCGGCAGGTTGCCAGCATGGTAACCGCCCCCGCAGGCTGCGCTTAGCACAACACCCCACGCCAGCAATTGTCGCATCAGCAGGAAGCTCCTGGTAACGGATCATTCCGAAGGTAAGAACGCATGCGCCTCTACGTCAACATTGACCATGTCGCGACGATCCGTGAAGCGCGTCGCACCGACGAGCCAGACCCCCTCGCGGCCGCGGCCGCCGCCGAGCGCGGCGGGGCCGATGGCATCACCGTGCACCTGCGGGAAGACCGGCGGCACATCCAGGACGCCGACGTGCGCGGACTGCGGCGACATGTCCGCACGGTCCTGAACCTCGAGCTCGGTGCGCACCCTGACATTCTTCGGATCGCCGTTCGCCTGCGGCCGTTTCAGGCCACCATCGTCCCCGAGCGCCGCCAGGAGATCACGACCGAGGGAGGATTGGCGCTGTACGGCGGGGCGCGCGACCGACGCGTCACGGGCGCGGCCGAACGCCTCAAGTCGGCGGGAATCCGCGTCAGCCTCTTCATTAATCCGGATCGCCGGACGATCGACCATGCCGCCGCGATGGGTGTCGCGGCGGTCGAGTTTCATACCGGCCGCTACGCGCACACCTGGTCGAAGAGCGGCGCCGCGCTCGCCGCCCTGGCGCGGGCGGCCACGCATGCCCGCGCGCGCGGGCTCGCGGTGCACGCCGGGCACGGGCTGACGTACGCGAACGTGCGGCCGGTGGCGGCCATCCCCGAGATCGAAGAGCTGAACATCGGCCACAGCATCGTCAGCAACGCGGTGTTTTGGGGCATGGAAGAAGCCGTGCGACGGATGCGGATCCTCGTCGACGGGGCCCGTCCGCAGGAAAAGGCTGATCGCTAATGGCTGAATACTGGTAGCTATCTTATGTTGCGTACGCCATGACCCAGCCCAACAAACCGCTTGCGATGGCCGACTTCTTCGCCCTCGAGGCGGGGGAGTACCTGGAGCGGCTCGACGCCTTGCTCGGACCCGAGGGAGCGCCCGGGGTCGACGAGTTCGTGCGGCTATCGCGCGCGCTGCGCGGCAGTGCGTTGATGGCGAGTCAGAGCCTGATCGCCCGTGCCGCGGCGGGACTCGAGTCGCTGGCCCGCGCGCTGCGTGACGGGCGGCGCGGATGGGATCCGGGGACGCGGCAGGTCGCGGTACGGGCCATCGACGACCTCAAGATCCTGGTGCGGCGCGTCGCCGGCTGGAGTGACGCCGACACCGCTAAAGCCGAAGCGCTGGCGACCGAGCTGGAACAGATCTCGGGCCGCCCCTCACCGCCGGCGCGGGCCTCGGGGTCGATGGAGCTGGACGCGGGGGCCCGGGCTTTCGTCGCGCGCGAGGGGGCGGCCATCGGCAGCGCGCTCGATCGCGCCGCGACCGCGCTCCGTGCCGGCATGCCGGCGCGCGAACCGCTGCAGAACGTGCTGCGAACGTTGCAACCGTTGCGCGGACTGGCCGCGCTCAACGATCTGCCGCCGCTGCCGGACGTACTCGAGGGGATCGAGCGCGCCGTCAACGAAGTGCTCCGCACGCCCCCCGCCACGGGAACGCTGGCCGCCGACTTTTTCCAGAGTGCGGCCAGCGCCATCACGCAGGCCGCCCGCGAGGTGGCCGACCGCGGCCGACCGGATCCCGAAGGACAGGCGTTCCGCGCGTTCGCGATCCAGCTGGCACGGTACTTCGAGCGCGAGCCCGCCGTGGTGCCCATCAGCGATCTCTACTTCGACGATGGCGGACCACACATCCTGCAGCGCGGGGCCGGCGCCGCCCAGGCCGCGCCGCTGTCGCGCGTGGAGCTCGTGAGCCACGGCGAGCACCTTCGCCTGGCGGCCGATGCCATCGAGCGGGCGCCGAGCTCCACGCAGCGCGAGCTGCGGGTCCACACCCTCGCCGGCACGTTCCGCGCACTCGCCGTCGCGGGTGAAGGACCGCTCCCCAGAAGCCTCAGTCTGTTTGTGGACGCCGCGCGTGAAGCGGTCGCGATGGGACACGCCGTGCAGGATCCCGCCAGGTTCGCCGCGGCGTTGCGGCGTGCCAGCGAGCTGCTGGCGGAATCCAGCGGGGCCGACGATATCCGCCTGGCGGCCGGACTCGCCGACGTGTCGCTGCAGCTGCGCACACTGGCCTCCGTTCCGGCTGCCCCCATGGCGCCTTCGGGCGCGCCGCCCGTCCCCATGCCGGCAGGGGGATTCGCCTCGATCGTCGATCTCGTGGCCGACATGGAGCTGCCGATCATGCCGATCGAAGCCTTGGCACCCGTGGAGGCTCCGCCACCCCCACCACCGGCACCCGCGCCCGTGCCTCCGGCGCCTCCGGAGGTCTTCGAGCTGGTCAAGCCGCCGATGCCACCGCTCGTCATCACGGAGATGTCCGAGGTCCCCGACGAGACGCCGGATCTGGTGGGGTCGTGGGTCGCCTATGAGCGCATGATCGCTGGTGGCATCGGGCCGGCGTCGCTGGACGAGCTGATGGGGCTGGCCGAGCCCGCGACGCGTCCCCCGATGCCGCTGGAAGTGCCCGAGCCCGTTTTCGCGGCTTCACCTCCACCACCTCCACCACCTCCTTTAGCGGTGGAGCTGCCCCTGGTCGACGTCACCGAGCTCGTCTATCGCGGCCGCCGCGCGCTGGTGCGCGCCCAGGAGCTGCGCGAGCTGGCCAAGCGCACCCCCCCCGAAGCGCTGCCCGCGCTGTTCGACGAAGTCTGCGATCTCGTTGTCCTCGCCCTCGAACCGGGCGCCTAACCCCTCGCGCTGGGCCTGGCCGCTCGGGCTCATCGTCACGGCGGCGTTTCTCGCGTGGGCCGTGCATGGCGTCGACCTGGGGGAAGTCGCGGCCGGGGCTCGACGCGCCAAACTCTGGCTCGTAGCGCTGGCCGGGATCGTCGCCACCCTGACGTTTCCGATCCGCACCCTGCGCTGGCGGGTGCTGCTGCGCGACGTCCACGAGAAGCCATTCCCCGTTGCCCCGCTGTGGGATGCCACGGCCATCGGCTTCATGGCGAACAACCTGCTGCCGGCGCGCGCCGGGGAATTCGCCCGGGCCTGGGTCGCGAGCCGCCGACTCCCGGTGCGCTTCAGCACCGCGCTCGCCTCGATCGGCGTCGAGCGGGTGTTCGACGGGCTCATGATGCTCGCCTTGATGGCCGTGACGATCGCGGCGCCGTCGTTCCCCAGCCACGCGATGGTGCGCGGCACGTCGCTCTCCCGCATCGCCACCATCGCGGCCGCCGGGTTCGGCGCGCTGCTGCTCCTGGCCCTGGTCGTGGCGCTCCGGCCGGCGCCCTGGCTCGCGGTGCTCGACCGGGTCTCCGGTGCCGTCCTGCCGACTCGTTTCGCCACCAGGCTGCGGTCGGCCGCCGAGGGGTTGGTCGCGGGGCTCGCGGTGCTCAAGAGCCCCGCGCGCTTCGTCGCCGTGGTGCTCTGGTCGCTCGTCCTGTGGCTCGTCAACGCGGCGGCGTTCGCCCTCTGCTTCCGCGCGTTCAACCTTACCGTCCCAGCGGAAGGCGCACTGCTGCTGCAGGGGTTGATCGGTTTCGGCGTGGCGATCCCGTCCGCGCCGGGCTACTGGGGGGTGTTCGAGGGTGCAACGCGCCTCACGCTGCAGTTCTACGGCATCGCGGCGGAGGCCGCCCTCGCCTATGCCGTGGTGTTTCATGTCGCGGGCTTCATTCCGATTACCCTGCTGGGTCTCCGCTCCCTGTCGCGCGCCCATCTGCGTCTGGGGGATCTGCGCAGCTCCTCGCACGAGCCGGCGACGTGACGACGACGCGCGTGAAGATCGCGGCGCACGCCAAGGTGAATCTGTTTCTGCGTGTCCTCGCGCGCGAAAGCACCGGCTTCCATCAGATCGAAACCGCGTTCGCCCTGCTCGAGCTGGCGGACGACCTCGTCGTCACGCGAACCGACGGTGGCGTGACGCTCGAGGTCCAGGGTCCGGATCTCGGGCCCTCGGAGGAAAACCTCACGGTGCGTGCGGCGCGCGCCGTGCTCGCGGCGACTGCTGCCAAATTCGGAGTCGCGATCTCCCTTACGAAGCGCATCCCCGTTCGAGCGGGACTGGGGGGCGGATCGAGTGACGCGGCGGCGGCCCTCCACGCGGTGAACGCACTCGCCAATAACGCGGTCCCCCGGCACGAAGTCCTGCACATGGCGGCCAAACTCGGCGCCGACGTGTCCTTCTTTGCCGGCGGGGCGCCCACCGCCCTCGCCTGGGGCCGGGGGGAGCGGCAATTCCGGCTGCCTCCGTTGCCCGCCGCGCCCGCTCTGGTCGCCGTGCCCGCCGTCGGCGTCGCGACCCCGGATGCGTACCGGTGGTGGGATGACAACAATCCGGATCCCGGGCCCCGAGGGCCGGTCCTGCTCGACGCCGAGGCATTCTCCGGATGGGGGTCCGTCGGTCGCCTGGGGGGCAACGATTTCGAGCTGCCCGTGTTCGGCAAACACCCCGAGCTGCGGGAGCTGTTCGAACGGCTGGCAGCCACTCGGCCCCTGTGGGTCCGGTTGAGCGGCTCGGGCAGCGCGGTGGCAGCGGTGTACAAGTCGACGCGAGATCGCGACGATGCCGCCGCCGCCGTGGGCCGGAAGACGGTGACACTGATCACGACGACGACGATGGCGGTTGCGGCTGGAGGACCTGTTTCGGGAGATTAGAAGCCATCCAAGGGGGAGTCCCATGTCTGCCTACCCTGCCCTGATCCTGTTGCTGCTGAGTTTGGTTCAGCCGAGAATCCCCGCCGCCAGTTATGAAGGAACCGTGCAGGCGCTGAAGGCCCATCCGCCGGCCGTCGATGTCGTCACCGGCGTCGGGTTTGCGCTCCGGCTGATTCACGTGTCGACCGTGCCCGCCACCGTCGTGGACAGCGCCGGCACTACGATCCCGATGGCGCACATTCAGCGGGGGGATTACGTGCGCGTGGATTGCAGCGCATCAACCACGGGTCTCGTCGCCGATCATATCGCGAAGCTCGAGCCCCGTGGCTCGAAGGCGGCGCCATGAGCGGGCCGGCCCTTCGGGTGCTCGTCGTGGTGGGATGCGTGGCGCTCGTCGGCTGCCAGAAGCCCATCATGCCTGGCGACCCGTTGCGCAATCTGAATCAGGCGGAACGCGCCACGTTCGACTCGGGCCGTGTCACCTTCGACGAGGTATTCACGCCGGAGACGGGACTCGGGCCGCTGTTCAATTCGGCGTCCTGTGGCGAGTGCCACGAGGATCCGGCATCGGGCGGAACAGGTGACGAGGTCGAGTTACACGCCAGCGCGTTTCATCCGCCCCTGTGCGACCCCCTGGTGGGCGAAGGCGGGTTCGTGATTCAGCTCCATACGACGCCGGCGCTGAAAACGGCGCTGGGGATCGACTCCGAGCCGTTCCCGCCCAGCGCCACGAATCGGGCTTCGCGCACGACTCCGGTGTTATTCGGCCGTGGCCTGTTGGACCTGGTGCCGGATTCGGTGATTCTCTCGTATGCCGATTCCGCCGACGCCAACGGCGACGGTATTTCGGGACGCCCGGGGCGTTTCCTGGACGGGCGCCTGGGCCGGTTCGGCCGCAAGGGGATCGTGCCGACGCTGGACGAGTTCAACGACGGCGCCTACGCGGCGGAGATGGGAATCACGAGCCCAGCGGTGCCGACCGAAGAGACGGTGGGCGGCAAGCCGATTCCCGCGGGCGTCGATCCCGTCCCTGAGCCCGAAATCCCGCAGCTCACCCTCGACCGCACCAACGCGTTCGTCCGCTTCCTCGCTCCCCCGACGCCGCTCAAGGCCAACAAGACGGCCAAACGGGGCCGGCAACTGTTCGGCGACATCGGTTGCGCCGCGTGTCACATTCCGACGCTCACGACCGGACCGTCCCCCGTGGTGGCGTTGAATCGTCAGGTCTTCGAGGCCTATACCGACCTGCTGCTGCACGACATGGGTCCCGATCTCGCCGACATTTGCCTCGGGGAGACGAATCCGGCCGAGTTTCGGACCGAGCCGCTGGTCGGATTGCGGGTGAAGACGAATTTCATGCACGATGGCCGTGACACGACGATCGATGCGGCGATCCGCTCGCATGGCGGCGAGGCTGCTCGGGCGCGTGACGGGTTCCTGCAGCTTTCGGCCGAGGAGCAGGCGGCGGTCGTCGCGTTCCTGAAAACGTTGTAGCCAAGTCGTGGCCCCGATGGATGTTGGAAGGAACATCGGGCGAACCAACCTCGGGGCGGGTCGAAACGCTTATATTGACTGGTACATGCACCAGCACGGGTAGCTGCTTCTCGTGGCTATTCCGTGCTGGCATGTACCACTACCTGACCGATGGCCTCACCGAGGACCAGAAGGTCTGGACTCTCCTCGAGGAGTGCAATCGATATGAGCCCGAGTTGGGGAACGCGTCTCGCGGCCTACAAGGACCCAGACACAAAACGTAGCGTATGGCAGCTCGTGAGCACCGCCGTGTTGTTTGCCGGTGCGTGGGCGCTCATGTACCTGAGCCTCGGTATGGGATACTGGCTCACCCTGCTGCTCGCCGTGCCGGCGGCCTTTCTCCTGGTGCGGTTGTTCATCCTCCAGCATGATTGCGGCCACGGCGCGTTTTTCCGGTCGTCCCGTGCGGCGGACATCGTGGGCTCGATTCTGGGCGTATTCACGCTGACCCCGTATCACTACTGGAAGAAGACCCACGCCATGCACCACGCCACCTCGGGCAATCTCGAGCACCGTGGGTTCGGGGACATCGATACGCTCACCGTGGACGAGTATCTCGCCCTGTCGCCCTGGAAACGGTTCAAGTACCGTGTGTACCGCCATCCGGTAGTGCTGTTCGGCATCGGGGCTGTGCTGCACTTCTTCGTGCGACACCGCATTCCGACGATCGTGCCGCGGGAGTGGAGCCGGGAGCGCCGCAGCATCCTGTGGACCGACGTGGGGCTGGCGGCGTTCATCGTGGTGATGGGGCTGCTGGTCGGGTTTGGGAAGTTCGCGCTGGTCCACGTCCCGTTGATGACCCTCTCGGCGTCGATCGGCGTGTGGCTGTTCTACGTTCAGCACCAGTTCGAGCCGACCTATTGGGAGCACGATGAGCGCTGGATGTACGACGACGCCGCGCTCGCCGGAAGCTCGTACTACCGCCTCCCCCGCCTGCTCCAGTGGGCGACCGGCAACATCGGCCTGCACCACGTCCACCATTTGAACGCCCGCATCCCGAATTACCGGCTGCAACATGTGCTCGACACGATCCCCGAATTGCAACGGGTCACCACCCTGACGCTGCGGGAAAGCTTCCGGTGCGTCCGGCTCGCCCTCTGGGACGAGCGGGAGCGAAAGCTGGTGAGGTTTCCGCGGGGCTGAGAGCGGGCGAGCAGAAATCCGCTGTCGTCGAGCCGGACCAGAGTTGCACGAACTACCTCGAAGACGCTGGACTGTCGTCCAGCGCCTGTTGATCACTCCTCGGACTCTGCTAAGTTGATCCGCAGTAACACCACTGGCCCTCGTCCAATGGCAGGACACCGGACTTTGGATGCGCTGGCGGCCGTGGTCACCACCTGACTCATTGAGGCACCACGGCCCCATACGGGACACACGCACCGTCGTATATGGATTAGAATCACACCATCGACCAGGGCAAACCCGGCCAAAGCCGGGGGCGCAAAGCCACGGGTCCTCGCTCTCCTCCGCGACGCCGCCTCCTGACGCCACGAAGGACCCCACGACCGCCGAGCTGCCGAGTTGTGCAGCTCGGCGTTTTCTTATGACTTGTTTCAACCGGCTAGCCCACTCGCTAGAGGGAAACTCCAATGAGCAGTCCACTTCGGTGGGTTATCAAGTTGGTCTCAGTGTTCGCAGCTTTTGTTTCCGTGACTGTGGCTGGTTGCGGGTCGCCAAAACGTATTACCGGAAGCGTAGTAGATGGCTCCGGTCTTCCCATCGAGGGAGTCTTAGTTCAGGTGGCCAATAGCGAATTCAAGTCTCTGACGGACAGCAAGGGGGGATACCTTCTGGATTATGCCCCCGGCGACCTCGAAATCATCTTCTCGAAGCCAGGATATGCTACCCAGCGGAGGAATCTGAACCTAGCGCAAAAGACCTCTTATCCGCTCGACGTCACCCATCTGTTGGAAGACCCCAGCATCGCCTCGATGAAGTCAGACCTCCGTAACCTGGTGACGGCGGAACAGGCCTACTTCGCCGATTCCGTGAAATACACGACCATAGTCGGTGCGGGTGGCTTGATGATCAACATGACGACCGGCAACACCAATCCGGTGATCGCGCTGACGGCGGACGGCTGGACGGCGACCATCACCAACATTCACATGACGAACCCACTGGTCACCTGCGCCATTTTCATCGGCAGCACCGCCATCGCACCGGCTTCGAAAGAAAGAGAGCCGAAGTGTAGCTAACTCCACCCAAACTGCTGGAGAACCGATCCAATCCTGATGTCTATCGATGAACTCTCAACTTGGAGGTACATCATGCGAAGCCCTTGGCCTGTACTTGCGATGGCGGGAGCCGCCGCCGTGCTTCTAGCTGCCAAGCGTCCAGCCGCACCCGCTCCTCAGCAGCAGTGGGAATACCGGACTGTTTGGGACCAAACGGATACCACGAAGCTCAACGCCATTGGGCGCGACGGATGGGAATTGGTTGCTGTTCACGCGCGGAGCTACAACGGGTCCTCTACTAAAGATGTCGGTTGGCTGTATTTCAAACGGCCCCTCACGACGCCCTAGTCACAGTGTGCCCTTGTCTAACCAGCCCAATCAAGACAAACCTGTTCCCTCTCGAGCAACCACCGCCGGCTCTTCCCGTTCCGCTACCCCCCAGAGCTGGTGGCACGTTCAAACGTCGGTGGGAAGCCCGCGACGGCTTGTACGTGTTCCAGATGGACGGCCACCCGATTGGGGTGGGGGCGCTTCGGTCTGCTTGGGCCCGGGCAACGAAACGGGCGGGCCTCACTGGGCGCCTGCTCGATGATCTGCGCCGACCCGTGCCCAGGAATTGCGCCGGACCCTCGCCGAGTCCGACATTATGGAATTGTGCGGCTGGGAAACGCGGGAGATGTTCAAGCGCTACTGCATCACCGACGAGCGCCACCTCGAGGAGTCCGTGGGCCGCGCGTTTGGCACACTTGCGGCACACTCCAGCCCCACCATTGGTGGGGACGTCTCAGGAGGCTAGTATTCCCAACACTTTGGCCCCTCGTCCAATGGCAGGACAACGGACTTTGGATCCGTGAATGAAGGTTCGAATCCTTCGGGGCCAACTACCTCGTGTGGATGTGTAGCGGCACGATGGTCGTGCCCCAATGGAGGTTCAATACCGCCGAGTCGGGACCGACGATCGGGAAGTAGTACGCGAGCACTTCCATGTGGCTTCCCTGGGTCGGCGCGACCATTACCCGCAGGACGTCGGATGACTCGCCGGGATACGGCAAGTGGAACACGTGGACGGCGCGGCTGAAGATCACGGTCCAGCGTGTCGTGTCGGGAATCGTCCACAGCGTGTACTGTCCGGCGGCCAGCCCCTGGCCTTCGATCGTGACCCCTTTGCTGAACGTGATGGTCGTGGCCGAATCCGCACCGGGGTGCCACACCTTTCCCCATTTCACCAGTGTTCCGAACAGCACTCGTCCGTGCGCCACGGGACGGTTGTAGGAGATGCTGATGTCGGTGAACCCGACGCGCTGCGAGACGGTGCCGTGTTGGCTGAACGGGATGCCCTGTCCCGAAGCGGGTCGGCTCAAGAGCAAAACGAGGAGCGAGCCCGCAAGGGCGAATTGGTAGCGTGACATCCTGATAATTTGAATGGCGAGTCCTTCGGGGCCAATCGCTGCTTACGGACCTCCCTGCCTCACGCGCCGAGCCACGACCGGTTTGGGCAATGCGTCGAATCGGGCAAGCTGATCGGCGCGCAGCTGAACCCGGATCATCTGGTACCACTGATCCGCCTCTTCCTGCATCCCCTGGAACTCGGCGCGGACGCTGTCGAAGCGCGCCCGCTGTTCCGGCGTGATATCCTGGAACGATTGCGGCCGGGGCTGACCCGAAAACCGGCGCCGCATCTCGGCGCGGCGGTCGGCCGCCTGCTTCAACACGGCGTTCAGGGCGGTATACGGATCGCGCACGGCTCGACGTTGCGTGGAATCGAGACCGACGATTCGGGTCAACGAGTCGAGTGTGAGCCAGTGATCGGGCGGCGGTGGAGGCGGGGTGAAGCCGTTGCCCGGCTGCTGAGCGGAGAGCGGCATGGCGAAAAGGGCGAAGGCGAAGACAGCAAGGGTGCGACGCAGCATCGAGTCTCCTCAAAGTGTCTCGAATGTTACGCGTCGCGCCCTCCAAAGGTTGCGTAGGGCCGTGACTAGTCCTGCGCCTGACTCTTGCAGCAGGCCCCTCCACACGATCCCCAGGCCAAGTCATCAGCCTCGGTCCACACGAACCGAGCCAGTGGTTGCATAACTCGAAAACTCTTGTGGTAGCGATATATCTCCAGCCCGTGAATGACGCGGCTGATGATGTTGCTGTCCGCGTCGACTGCCACGAACACCGATCGGCCGCTATCGCCACGTTGCGGGAATTCAACCCACCAGTACGTGGCCGCATGCGGTAACAGACCCAATTTCGGGTAAGTATCGGCACTTTCGTTGTTAATGCGGGCTATCACTCTTCCCCGCGAGAATTCAACGGCGGAGATCAGATGCGACCGTTCCTCTGGAAGGATCGTTGCGAGCGGCCCCAACTGAGCGGAATCGGGATAATGCCCCACCAAGAGAGCTTGACGATCACCGGACTCACTGTCCGGAGAGAAGCTCAAAGTTCGCAGATACGCGCGGAACTCCTCATTCGAAACAGAATCGATCTTGAATCCTGGCCGCGCCTTCCCCTGACCCTGCGCGGCAGAGACAAGGGAGGCGAACGCCGCCGTGGCTGCGAGAAAGCCCTTGAGGCGAGTCATTGAATCACCCTCCGTTCGTGAGGAGTTCTTAGGGGCTACTCGCGCGGGCGATGACTGTCCATCAACGCGCGCATGCTATCAACCACCGGACGGAATTCCGCGTCTGCGTTCGACCACAGGTCCACAACCGCACTCGCCCACCGGGCGGCCATTGGGCGGTCCTCAGTCGCTGCCGCGAGCCGCGCCCGAAGTATCATGGCTCGCACGAGACTGCTGGGCAGAGTAATCCAGGCGAGTGTATAGGTGTCCAGATTGAGCGGCGCGTTCAACGCTGCGTCGAGCACTCTTACCGACGCTGCCGTATCCCCCACACCTGCGTAAAGGGACGCCTCAAGGAATGTCCCGTCGATCGTCAAGGTCCACGCCCGCCACGCGCGTCGCGGAATCCACGCACTATCCAGCGCCGCGCGAACTGCCGCTTTGTCTCCACGAGCAAAGGCCGTTTGCGTGGCGAGGAGGTACGTGAGCTCTGCACTAGGGCGATGTCGGTCGCTGATCCCCATCGTGGGGAAGGCCTGCACTGCGGCGACATTCAGGGTTCCCGCTCTGACGGCGTCACGGCGCGCCGGTACCACGTAGTTGTCGATCGCATTGAGAACGCGCCGCCGAAGTGCGATGATGCTGTCCGCAGGACCGCCCATGGAACTATAGGCAAGCAATGACCACGCAGGCGTCATGACCGCAGCGCCCTCCCGTACATCGAACTCCATCACCGAGTCGCGAAACCCGATCGGCGCAAGGGCCGCCGCGATATTGACGCGCCCGACGAGAAGCGCCGGACCGACGAGCAGGGCTGCAAGTGGCGGAGTCAGATCCTGCACGGCCAAGAGCAGTGAATCGATGATAGCGCGGGTGCCGCGGTAATCCCCGAGCTTTAAAAGAAGTCGCGCCTCGGCGACCGCCAGGCGAACAGCTTGGACTGAGTCGCGAGTGAGGCGCCGCGCCTCTCGAACAGCGTCGAGCGCGGATCGTTGCGGTGATCCGGCGGACTGCACTGCCCCACTCGTCTCAAGAGCAAGCGCATGGGTTTCGAGCACAGTCGGGCTGGCCGGGAACGCGTCCAACCAGGCTTCGCTTACCGCCCGCAGTGCCGTCTGGTTGTGCTGGACGGCCTCGGCGTTTGTCGCGGGAAAGCGCCGAGGGTCGTAGAGAACCTCGTCCAGAGGATAGGGAATGAACGACAGCGTATCGTGCTCCAGGGACGGGAACGCACCGAACCGGATCGTGTCCCGCGCGACCGCATGCCCCTGCCGGAATGCGGATCGATCCGTGAACAGCAGCCGCGACAGCCGCCAAAACGCGGTGTCGCCCAACGCAACATGGGTCGATGGAACGAGTCGCAGCGCACGGGCATAAGCGTTGGCCGCCGCACCGTAGCTCGCCCGGAAGCTCCACCCGGACGGGCTCTCTGGGTCGCGGATCACCAGCGAATCACGGATCCGGCATTCCCCAAGACCGTACCAGCCGACGTAATCGGTTGAATCACGCGCGACCATCTGGTGATAGGCGCTGCATGCTTCCTGGAAATGCCGATCCGCCAGCGACACGATGCCTGCGGCCATCAACCGCTCCTGGGGCCCCAGGCGTTCGCCGGCCTCCGCCGCGAGGGCGGCAGGTCTGCGCCATGCGCCGGCCGGCCGGCCCGCCCACTGCTGGACTTGCGCAAGCCACAACGCTGCCTGCGGGAACTGTGGATCAGCGACCAGCGCCCGCGTGAATGCCTTGGCGGCGAGCTCGAGCTCCCATCGCGCCAACGCGGCGTGCCCATCGGCGTAGGCTTGAAACGCGGGGAGGTTGCGGGTACTGATCGTGCCGGAGCGCAATGCAGGCTGACCGGCAACGCCCAGCAGCAGGGAGTCGGCGAGCTGGGTGAACTTCACGTCGGCATCGGAGAGATCGAGAGCCACCTTAACGGTGACTTCCCGAACGGCTCGGCCCCGGCGCACGTCGTACAAACCCGCGCGCACCACGTTCGAATCCTCGAACTGCCACACCTGCCCCCACACGAGCCAACCGGACCGGTATTCCCTGGCCGTCGCCAGGGCGCGTTCGAGGGTCGAAGGCTGGAAGTCGTCACGCGCCCGCGAGTCGTTGACGAGCGGCTGGCCAATGACGGTCACGCCCTCCCAGCGCGTGAAAGCCGAGTGCAGCAGCAGCTCGCACTTGTCGCCGTCCAGCAGAGCAGGCGCGGCGGCGCCGCGGTGCTCGAACGAAGCGACCAGATACAACGAGCGGTCCAACCCGGCCCCGAAGACTTTGGGCAACAGGATGACGGCCAGGGCCACGAGCGCTACGACCACGGCGCCGAACCCGGCACGCCGGCGCCGGCGCGCGGCGAGGCTGCGCGGCGTCCACACACCGCTCGGCTGCGCCAGAGCATCCATCAGATCCGCGGCCGAGTCGAATCGATCGGCGGGGAGCGGCGCCAGCATGCGGGCCACCACACTCGCGACTTCCGCGGGCACCGACGGCCGGATGGCCACGAGTTCCGCCAGCCGATCGCGCGGCCGCAGCGGTCCGGCACTGGGGCCCTCCGGTGGCGTCAGCGCAGCCGGAGGCTCACCGGTCAGCATCTCGAACAACACGCAGCCGAGGCTGTAGATGTCGCTCCGTCCGTCGATCGGCGCCGCCGCCGAGCCGGCCGCCTGCTCCGGACTCATGTAGTCCGGTGTGCCGACCGCCATCCCGTGCCCGGTCTCGAATCGCGAGCCGCCACTGTGGTGCTTGCGCTGCGAGCCGGCGGCGCTGATGGCGCGCGCGATACCGAAATCGCTCACCACGGCGTGCCCGGCCAGCAACAGAATGTTTTCCGGCTTGATGTCGCGATGCACGACGCCGGCGCGGTGCGCGGCCTCGAGAGCGTCTGCTACCTCGCGCGCGATGCGTAGCGCGTCGACGAGCGGCAGCTGCCCTTCCGCCTCCAGCCGATCACGCAGCGATTCGCCCGTGACGAACGGCATGACGTAGTAGAGACAGCCGTCCGCTTCGCCGGAATCGTGCAACGGCAGGATGTTGGGATGGGCGAGACCCGCGGCGAGCCGGATTTCCTGCAGGAAGCGATCGGGTCCCAGCGTCGCGGCCAGCTCGGGACGGAGGACCTTCAAGGCCACGTCGCGATCGTGGCGCAGGTCGTGCGCGAGGAACACCACTGCCATTCCCCCCCGCCCGACTTCCCGCACCACCCGATACCGCTCGCGGAGCGCTGCTTCCAGACGACTGCGTAGATCGGCCAATCGACTTCCCTCCAGTGGCCGCCTTGACGCTACCGGGCGATTCCCCCCGCCGCCAGCAACAGGTTAGACGGCCGCCGTCAATCCGCCGTCAAGCGAAGTCGGCGTGCCCCAACCCCTTGGCTTTGACCACTTTGCCCACTACCTTGGAGGGCCCGAATGGCGGATTTCATGTTCTCGCGCGGACAGCTGTTGCTGCTCGCCGGCACGGCCAACCGGCCGCTCGCCGAGGAGATGGCGCAGCATCTGGGACAGCCGCTGTGTGCGGTGACGATTCGCCGCTTTGCCGACGGCGAGATCTTCGTGAAGATCGACGAGAACGTACGCGGGCGGGATGTGTTCATCATCCAGCCTACCAATCCGCCGGCGGAGAATTACCTGGAGTTGCTGCTCCTGATGGATGCGGCGCGGCGGGCCAGCGCGGCACGGGTTACGGCGGTGCTGCCCTACTTCGGCTACGCGCGGCAGGACCGCAAGGACCAGCCGCGCGTGGCGATCAGCGCCAAGCTGATGGCGAACCTGATCACGCACGCCGGCGCGGACCGGGTGCTGGGAATGGACTTTCATTCCCACCAGGTGCAGGGCTTCTGGGACATCCCGGTGGACCATCTGTATGCCGCCCCGGCGTTCGTCTCTCACTACCGGCTGAAGCAGCTGCATCAGCCCGTGGTCGTGGCGCCCGACGTGGGGTCGGCAAAGATGGCTCGCGGGTACGCGAAACGGCTCGACGCCTCGCTCGCGATCATCGACAAGCGGCGCCCGTCGGCGAACATCGCGGAAGTGGTGAACGTGGTGGGAGAAGTGGAAGATCGGGACTGCCTCATCCCCGACGACATGATCGATACGGCGGGGACGATCACCGAGGCGGCGGCGGCGTTGAAGCGGCTGGGCGCCCGGCGGGTGTTCGCCTTCGCGACCCACGCCCTGCTCTCGGGTCCCGCGGTGGAGCGCCTCAAGGCGTCGCCGATCGAGGAAGTGACGGTGACGAACACGATCCGGCTCCCGGCGGAGCGGCAGTTCGACAAACTGAAGGTGCTGTCGGTCGCGGCGCTGATGTCGAAGGCGATCGGCTACGAGCATTCGAATCAGTCGGTCAGTTCTCTCTTTGATTAGGTAGGGGTTTCGTATGGCACAATTCGTTTCGCTCACGGCCAGCCCGCGCGCGGTTCGCGGCAAAGGCGCGGCGCGCCAGGTCCGTTTCCAGAAGAAGGTCCCGGCCGTCATCTATGGACACGGCCGCACCAGCCAGGCGCTCGAGGTCGATGCCCAGGCGCTCGAGAAAGCGCTCACCGGGATCGAGCCGGCCAGCACCATTATCGAGCTGACGCTCGACGGGAAAAAGGCCCGCACGCTGATCCGCGAGATCCAGCGCCATCCGGTGCGCCCCGACATCATCCACGTCGATTTCTACGAGATCCGCGCTGACGAGAAGGTGACGCTGCGGGTACCGGTGCACCTCGTCGGCACCCCGGACGGCGTGCGCAACGCCGGCGGCGTGCTCGACCAGGTGACGCGTGAAGTGGAAATCGAAGTGATGCCGGAGCACATCCCCAACCGGGTGGAGCTCGACGTCACGACCCTCACCATCGGGCGTTCGTTGCACGTGCGGGACCTGCAGGTCCCCAATGCGACGATCCTCACGCAGGCCGATCTGACGATCGCCACGGTCGTGCCGCCGCGCGCCGAGGAAGTGGTCGCGCCGGCCGCGGAGACCGGGGTGGAAGTCGCCGAGCCGGAGTTGATCCGGAAGGTGCGTGAGGAGGAAGGCGAAGAGGGCGAAGCCGAAGCCGAGGGCAAGCCGGCGGAAGCGAAAGGCGCTGCCAAGCCTGAAAAGGCCGAGAAGCCCAAGGGCGGCAAAGAAGGCTGACGTCCTTGCGTGCCGTCGTCGGGCTGGGCAATCCGGGCCCGGAGTATGCGGCGACGCGACACAACGCGGGATTCCGGGTGGCGGACGCGCTCGTCGCGCGGTGGGGGTTTCCTCCCTTCCGGCGCGGCGAGCGCGCTCGTGTTTCCACCGGTGAACGCGACGGCCAGCCGGTCCGCGTCCTGAAACCCACCACCATGATGAACCGCTCCGGCGCGGCGCTCGCCTCGCTCCGCGCGGAGCCGGCATTCGTGCCCGCCACCGATCTGCTGATCATGGTCGACGATTTCAATATTCCGAGCGGCACGTTCCGGCTGCGGCCGTCCGGCTCCGCGGGCGGCCACAACGGATTGAAGAGCATCGAGGCCGCGCTGCAGTCGCAGGACTACGCGCGCCTCCGCGTCGGCATCGGCCCCCTGCCCGCGGACGAGCCGTGGGAGGACTTCGTGCTGGCGCCGTTTTCTGCCGCGGAAGACGACCAGCTCGAACAGCTCATGCCGCAGATCCTCGATGCGGTGGACGCCTGGGTCGGCGGTGCCACGTCATGACCGCCCCCCTCACGCTCGCCGCGCTGGTAACGATCGCCGGGGCGATCGGCCTGCTCGTCGCCGCCGCCCTGTACTTCGCGATCCGCCGCCAGCCGGAGGGATCGGCGAAGCAACGCGAGCTGGCCGGTCTGATCCGCGTCGGCGCGCTGGCCTTCCTGCGTCGCGAATACACGATCCTGCTGCCGTTCGTCGCGGTGGTGGCCACGCTGCTCGGCCTCGCCATCGGCTGGCGCACGGGCGCCGCGTACGTGGGCGGCGGACTTTGCTCCGTGCTCGCCGGGCTGTTCGGGATGAGCGCCGCCACGCGCGCCAACGTCCGTACCACCGAGGCGGCCCGGGCCACGGGTCAGGCGCAGGCCCTGCGCGTCGCGTTCTCGGGCGGCGCGGTCATGGGGCTGGCGGTCGCGAGTCTGGGGCTGCTCGGGATCGGGGTCGTGCTGGGCCTGTTCTACGAAGCCGGGATCGTCGACGCGAGCTGGCGGGCATTCGCGGAGATCATCTCGGGATTCGCCATGGGCGCCTCCTCGATCGCGCTGTTCGCCCGGGTCGGCGGCGGCATCTACACCAAGGCGGCGGACGTCGGCGCCGACCTGGTCGGCAAGCTCGAAGCCGGGATTCCCGAAGACGACCCCCGTAACCCCGCCACCATCGCCGACAACGTCGGTGACAACGTGGGCGATGTGGCCGGCATGGGGGCGGACATCTTCGAGAGCTACGTCGGCGCGGTGATCGCGACCGTCGTCATCGGAGCGACCGCCGAATCGGTCGCCAACCGCGTCGACGCCGTCGCACTGCCGCTGTGGTTCAGCGTCGCGGGACTGGGCGCGAGCCTCGTGGGCATCGCGGCGGTCCGCTGGCTGGCGCGCGGAGCGCCGGCGGCCGCCCTGCGCTGGAGCTCGATCCTCGCGGCCGGTCTGTTTCTCCTCGTAGCCTGGCTCATGTCGCGGCGGCTCGACCCGGTGATCGTCGGGGCCCAGGGGTCGCCGCTCTCCCAGATGGGCTCCTTCACGGCCGTCTTCGCGGGGACGATCGCGGGCGTCGCGATCGGGTTGCTCACCGAGTACTACACGGGCGCGGCCCCGGTGCGCGTTATCGCCGACGCGTCCCGCACCGGCCCCGCCACCAATCTGATCGCCGGGCTCGCGGTCGGGCTGAAAAGCGCAGTGCCGTCAGTGCTGATGATCGCCGCGGCGATCGGCGTGGCGTACCGCGCGGCGGGCCTGTACGGCATCGCCATCGCGGGCGTCGGCATGCTCGCCACCGTAGGCATCACGATGTCGGTCGACGCCTACGGGCCGATCGCCGACAACGCGGGCGGCATCGCCCAGATGAGCGGTCTTGGGCCCGAGGTCCGCGGCATCACGGACAGCCTCGACGCGCTCGGCAACACGACCGCGGCCATGGGCAAAGGGTTCGCCATCGGCTCGGCCGCACTCACCGCCCTGGGCCTGTTCAGCGCCTACGCCACCGCGGTCCGGCTCCCCGCGGGCGGCCTCGATCTCCAGAATCCCATGGTCGTGATCGGCTTCTTCCTGGGCGGCTGCATCCCGTTTTTCATCGCGGCCACCACCATGACCGCGGTCGGACGAGCCGCGGCGGGCATGGTGCAGGAGGTGCGGCGGCAGTTCGCGGAAATCCCCGGCCTCATGGAAGGGACCGCCCTGCCCGATTCGGCCGCCTGCGTCGATATCTCGACGCGCGCCGCGCTCCGGGAAATGATCGTCCCCGGCCTCACCGCGGTCGTCGCGCCGATCGCCGTCGGCAAGCTGCTGGGCGTCACCGCGCTGGGTGGCATGCTGGCGGGCGCCACACTCACGGGCGTGATGCTGGCCTTGTTCATGGCGAACGCGGGCGGGGCCTGGGATAACGCGAAGAAGTTGATCGAGGGCGGCGCCCACGGTGGCAAAGGCTCTCCGGCCCACACCGCCGCGGTCGTCGGGGACACGGTCGGCGATCCATTCAAGGACACCGCCGGTCCGGCGATGAACATCCTCATCAAGCTGATGGCGGTGGTGAGTCTGGTGCTGGCACCGTGGCTGGTGCGGTGATGCCTACGCCCTCGCTGCTATACGGTCCAGGTATTTCCCTTCTGTAGCAGATCGTGCAGGCTGCCCGGCGGACCCGCGGCCGCCGCTTGCTGATGGACTTCCCGCTCGTAGCTCGGCGCCGGATCGCAGTACAGCACCCCGATCGCCATGGGGAACCGCGACGGGGCGAGCGCCACGAGCAGGTTGGCCAGGGTGCGGTTGGTTTCGTCGTGGACCAGCACGTCGGCCGCAGTGATCCCACCTTCCCCGATCGTCACCACTTCCAGCTCGAGCTTGCCAGGGAGGAGACGCAGGCCGCGGCGGCCCTCGCCCCCCGGCCCGAACAGCAACGGCTGGCCGTGCACCACCGGTAACTGCATGTCGGCCGCCACGGCCTTCGCCGTGAAGTCGTCGAACACGCCGTCGTTGTACACGACGCAGTTCTGGAACAGCTCGACGAACGACGCCCCTCGATGGGCGTGCGCCCGCTTCAGGACGTCCACCTGGTGCGCCTGCAAGGTGTCGATGGACCGGGCCACGAACCGAGCCCCTGCCCCCAGGGCAAACGCGCACGGAGACACCGGATGGTCGAGCGAGCCGCCCGGCGTGGATGGGGACTTCGTCCCGGGCCGCGACGTCGGGGAGTATTGACCCTTCGTGAGTCCGTAGATCTCGTTGTTGAAGAGCAGGATCTGCACGTCGACATTGCGCCGCAGCACGTGCAGCAGGTGATTGCCGCCGATCGACAGGCCGTCCCCGTCACCCGTGATCACCCAGACATCGAGATCCGGATTCGCCAGCTTCACGCCGGTCGCGATCGCGGGCGCGCGCCCGTGAATCGTGTGGAACCCGTAGGTGGCGAGATAGTACGGGAACCGCGACGAACACCCGATCCCGGACACGAACACGGTCTGCTCGGGACGCGCGCCCACCTCGGCGAGGGTCTTCTGCACCGCCTTGAGAATCGCGTAGTCGCCG
>Ga0075434_100000325_pt1 | contig 34182 bp, 46 predicted proteins | sample RhiMethybrSRZTD3_FD_75298 | JGI IMG/M metagenome (GOLD analysis project Ga0075434, IMG submission 75298) | Populus rhizosphere microbial communities from Tennessee, USA - Rhizosphere MetaG P. TD hybrid SRZTD3 | ecosystem: Host-associated > Plants > Roots > Rhizosphere > Soil | place: USA...
AGACGTGCTCCCCGTTGACTTGCCATGCGACGCGGCGCGGATCATCCTCATCCATGCCAGCGATCTGGCGCGCCATCCAATCGTTGTGGCCATTGTCCATGATCTCTGTCAGATCATCGGCCATCGCCTGATAGCCGAGCATTCTCGCGCGCGCATATTGAACCGCGAAACCTTGGACATCATCCAAATCCCAGCGACGAACGGTTGACGGTTTTGGCATGCCGGGCGTGCGGCAAATCTCATTCAGCGTTTCGCCATCGGCCAAGCGCTCAAGGATCACGCGAGCGATGATCGGGTCATAAACCGGCTCGCTGGCATTCTCCTGCTGCTTGGCGGCATGATCGGCCTTGATCTTGGCCCGGTCCTCGGCATTGGCTATCTTGGGAGATGCGCGACGAGGCTTGGCCGTCCCTGTGCTCTCCGCCTTGGTGCCGATCTTCTTGGCAACCTTCGCCTTCTTGGCGGGTTTCTCAGCGCGGGGCATCGGACAGCCCCTTGAAGACGCGGGCCAGGAACTCGCCGTGATATTCGGCCAAGTCTGCCTTTCCATTGGATTCAACGTAGGAATAGATCAAGCCGCTATGGGCGATCACGGTAATGCCGACGCCCTTGTCCTGACTCCAGAAGCTGGTCGTCCATGCATCCGGGATCGGCACATTGCCAACGCGCTGGGTATGCATATATGCCAGGGGCGGGTCGAACTGGTCGCAGAAGGCTTTGATCGTGATCTCATTTTCCGTCATGACGCCCTCGCAAATTCAGGGTGATCTGACGAGAGAGTTTGCATGTAAGCTGCGTGAGCGGCCTCTGGCGCGTCGAAGCTACCAATATAACCGTTGCGCTGGGCTACCCACCGACCGCCCTTCTTGTTCTGGTATATCCCCTTGAAGCCGGAGGTGTTGTTTTTGTGAACGCCCCTGTTGGCAGCATTCTGCCCGCGAGTGGCTGGGCGCAAGTTCTTGATTGAGTTGTTGCCGCCATCCAGATCTCGATGATCGACTTCATGCGTCGGCCACTCGCCATAAACGTACAGCCACGCTAACCTGTGACCCAGGTAGGGCTTGCTGTCGATGGCGATTACCCGATATTTTGTCTTATGGGACTTGCTGAGCAGGCGGAGCGATCCAGCCACCTTTCCTGCGTGCCTGCCGTTCCAAACCTTCTCCATTCTGGAATTCGCGGGTCTGGCGCGCCAAATAAAGACGCCAGTCGCCGGATCATAGTCCAGCAACTCTTTCAGGCGATCAGACGTTAGTTTCTCAGTCATGGTTTCGATCCCATGTGGTTGAATAAGTTTGGGGAAGAGGCTGGTTTTCGAAACGCCACTGCCAAGTCGATGCCTCAGTAAACCTTAAGCCTCTCCCCCGATTGAGCCCTATGCGGGCATCCCTGCGAAGTCGGCACCGTGCCAAACACCATTGCCCTTCTTCGCGTGTCCGTTCGGAGCCGGGCTGGCGATGATGCCAGCGGCTTCCGCCAGTCCAGCGATCCGGCCCATCTCGAAGATGAGCGCGCGCTTGGTCATGTTGGTCTTGAGCGTGATAGACTTTAGTGTCTGTCCAATGATCAGGATGAGCTGAGAAGAGCGGGGCTGCCAAAGCCAAGAACCGCGAGTGAACCCGATTTCTTCGAGTTGATTCTCAACGACATTGATCAAATCCTGTCGTTTCATCATGTGCTCCGTTGCGCTAGGCCGCCTTGGCGAGCGTCACGGGTTTGTTGCTCCGCACATAGACGCGCTTTTCCGACATGAGCGCTCTCTCGACCGACCAGCCAAGCCGGTTGATGCGCTGGTAGATCGTGTCGCGCGGAATGCCAGTCTTCTCAGACCATTCGCGAAGAGTCAACTTACGACCTTTGAATTCGATGATCAATTTTTTCCGTGCCATAACATCACCGCAGTCATGCGCATGAGTAGCACGCAATGCATGCTTTGTCTGCGCTCTTCAATTTATGGGATTTCTTGCGCATCTCGCGCGAATACAGAAGCTGAAATAATCAAACGCACAAAACGCTGGATACGACAATACATAATCCAACGTTTTGCCTCATCTGCGTCACTTTAGCGCAGTTTTATTATGCTGCCAAAGCAATTTCATTGTAATCTGGAACATGCCCCCACCGTTTACCACTAATAATCTTACTCATATGCGCCGCAGACACACCAAACTTCTCTGCGAGGTCTTTAACGCGCGCGCCAGCTCTGCTCATGGTCCGAATCGCCGGAACCTCGGCAATCGGGATCTTCGTAGCGATCAATCCGTCCTGGACCGCCTGGATGGTGTTCCGGCGGATATCGCCGTCGATGAGGTGATGCGGAGCCGTGCATAGCGGGTTGTTGCATGCATGCATAACGCAGCCCTTGGGCAAATAGCCATTGGCCAGGAAGAACGCGAACCTGTGTGCGCCCTCATTCTGCTTGCCGTCCCAGAACTTGCCGTACTGCCCGCTCCGGCCGCCGAGCCATGGCCAGCATTCATTCGGCCCGAGAACTTTGCGCTTGGCCTCGAAGCGCTCTTGTGGTGATATGCGCATGGGAAGAATTCCTTCTGCTTTCCGCATGATCGTGCGGAGGGTTGATTTGCGGCGCCGTCGGATTCCAGTCCGGCAGGCGCCGTACTCGTTTTTACGCACACTCGACTGGATCAGCCTGTCTTTCCTGAAACAGATTTCGCATTGGGTGCGATCCTTGAAGTTCCAGGCTGACATGGCTTAGCCTCCATCATTTGCGTCAACTTCATCCTGCATCTCCCCCCAAAATGCGCCGATATGCGCCCAGGATCGATACCCGGAGGGAATCTTGACGTTGGCTGCGCGCTTAAAGGCTTTGTCGCGAAACTCCACGGTTTCTCGCTGATATCCAGGCGAAACCGGCACTTCAGCAAAGCCAGCAATCTCCTTGACGTAGCCCTCGGCAATGGAAAGAGCGTGCTGGCGCTTCATGTATTTGTCGAGATAGGCGCACTTCGGGAATGGAACGGTTTCACCAAACGCCTCGGCGACGATTTTCTCTATTTCCCGACGGTGTTTTGGCAAATTTGGGTTGAACGCTCGGATGCGGTCAGACTGCTCTTTGGTCAGTGCCATGCTTAGCTCCAGTCTCCTTGAAAGGTTGGTTCGACGCGCCTTTAGCGCAGGTCCGTGACCCACCCGGAAAGTCAGTGAAAAGTCCGTGATCTGGAACTGGTTGGGAGAGATTTTTTTGCAGGATGTAGATCACGGACCTCACGGACTGTCTTTCCTTAAACGGATTTTCGCTTCGAACGCGCTCGCCACATCCGCAGCTCCTGACATTGCCGCTCTTCAGATTGGTCGCTCGGATTGCTTTTTGCTTTCCGCAGTCGCACTGGCACATCCAGAAACTATCTCGACCAGCCGCGTCCCTGGGGCGCTCAACAAAGTGCAGGACTGTTAGCCAGCCATAACGATTTCCGGTGATGTCTTTTACACGCTTGTCCATATTCGTTTCCTTGATCCGTGTACTGATTTGTCACCAGTGTCACCAATGTCACCGCTGGTTTCCTTAGAGCTAGGAGAATCTATTGTCCCTACCTTGGTTATGGTAAGAAAACACCCGCTTTCCTAAACATCTCTCTATATACTGGTGACAGTGGTGACAGTGGTGACACGCTTGAAATGTAAGGATTTTTTCTGTCACCAGTCTAAATCATCAAACTGGTGACAAGTGGTGACAGAATTTTGCTCAAAATCCGTGTCACCGGTTCGAAGTGGTGACACGAGGTCAGTTGTCACCAGTATGATCGGCATCTTGGCACATCACCTTGCGCTGATAGATCCACATCCGATCAGACGTTCCTCTGACCCTTTTCAGCTTCCGGTCCCAGGCGGGTTTTCCTTCATCATCCCGCATGGATTTCAGGATACGAGCCGCTCGATTTTGCGCGACCTGATCCATCTTGGCTTTCTCGATACCCAATGCATTGGTGAGGATGTCGGCAATGGTGATGACGCTCTTCATGCTCACAAATCGCTCTACGACATCAGTCCAAGGATCTCCGGCATAGCGCTCTCTCTGCGCCTCAGCCGCCTGGACGGCATCTTCGCCGCTGAGCCACCACTGCGCGCCAGTCTGATAAACTGCCACCGCTTCAGCCCAGAGCTGATCACGATCGCGCTCGATTGCCGCGACATTGACATTCCCGCCGCGCACCGGCCAGAACCGACGGTCGCCCGTCTCGTCCTTGAGGTAGTCATCCTTGTTAGTGGTGCCGGCGAAGATGCACTGCCTAGGAAACTCCTCGACGCGCGCGCCGTAGGTGGGACGGAAACGATCCGTGGAACGGGAGAAGAACGCCTTGGCCCGACCTACATCTGCACGGCTGAGCGTATCCAGTTCGCTCATCTCGATCAGCCAGACGCCCTGCATTTGCATCGCTGCGTCCTTGCTACCCAGGTCAGCAATCTCATCCGTAAACCACCGTCCGGCGAGCGCCTTGAACCCGCTCGACTTACAGTCGCCCTGGTTGCCCTCAATGATCAGCACCGTGTCCACCTTGCAGCCGGGTTCGAAGATACGCGCGACTGCCGACACCATGAAGCAGGTGCTCACCTTCCTGGCGAGATTGGTCTCCTCGGCACCGAAATAGGCGCTGGCAAGCCGGTGGATACGCTTCACCCCATCCCATTTAAGCGGGCTGAGATATTCCTTCACCGGATGGAAAGGACGGCGGATCGCCGATGCCTGTACCGCCTGCGCCGCTGTCTTGACCTCGACCAATATGCCTTTTTCCTGAAGCCACTCGGTCATGCGGAGATCGTCATTGCTGGTCCAGTGCCGGCCGTGTGCGTCTGGGTCTTTCCTGCACCACGGCGTGCGCCGCAGCGCCACAGCGCGATGAGCGAACTCATCGAAGAACAGCACGCCGTCCCAATCCTCGTGGGTTTCCAGAAGCTCAACAGCGTTCTTGAGGACGGGTTTCGGAATGCCCGTTGCGCTCAAGATGAGGTTTGGTTGGCGCCGCCGGGCGATCACCTCATCCTTGACTTCCTCCTCGGCGCGCTTGGCCGGCGGGGCTGGAACTGACACCCTGCGATCAGCAAGCTGCGGCAGCTCATCATTGCGGGAATATCCAAGGCCGCGCTCGATGGTCGCCTTCAGATCGTTGATGCCGTTTTCCTTGTTCAGACCGTTTGCATTGCACGCATCGATGATGCTGGCTTCCAGTATTTCCCTTGAGATGATGCCATGATGCACGAAGCGGCCTGCGGCGCAGGTCAAGGCGAAGGCTTCTCGATTGCGTCCACCCTTGCCCATGCCGGAGAGGTGTTTGACGCGCGCGTCAATCTTGGCGAGGGCAAATCCCTCGTACCGGCGGCGTTCCAGATCCAAGATTGGCCCCAGATCAGTTCGCGGCTTGAAGGATTCCCCTTTGAAGGTTTCCACCTTTTTGTAGAGCCAGCCGCGCCGCTCGAACTCGGCTTCGAGATATTCCACCGCATCGGCATTGCAGATGGTCAGCTCTTCCGGGGGGGTGTCGAAGATCGTACGCGATGTCAGCCATTGATAAGGCAGGCCGGTATCTGGATGAATTGTTCCAGGGATGACTGTTTGCGAACCGCGCGAGAGCACCTCCAGGAATGGCTTTTTGTCGGTGCCATAAAATTTTCGGTTCGAAATTGTAGCGCCGTCGGTAAAGTAAAGGTCGGTGCGACCCTTCATACCCCTCTTGGCAACCACGCTCTCCGGAAACACCTCGCGCGCGACCTTGATGATCGCCTCGTTTTCGGTATCAAAGTCCACAGCAACGAGATCGCGATGTCCGCATGCTACACCGATGCCGGATTTCACATTCTCCCGGAAAATCTTTGAAAGCTGAGCGGCCGACAGTGGTGCATCGCAGTAATCGGACCACGCTTCAAGAATCGGCCGCTTGCCAGCCAGGGGGAGCGGCGAGTACCCGGCCTCAACGGCATGCAGCGCCGCCATGCGAAACGGGCTGACGTTAGCGTTATGCCCTTGACGAGAGGGTTTTGCTATATTAGATGTCTTTTTAGATGTTGGTGACTTGCCTTCCGCAACCGTTAGGGGGTTGACGTTAAGGTCAGCATCGACTACATTGAGCATACGATTTGGGCCTCCAGCCCGGTCTTGTCTGAATGCCTGCGTGATGGGCCTCAGATCGAGATGTGAAATAGAATAGGAGGTGTGGGAAAGGGACTTGACAGAGACCGGCGCTTGGCGCGCGGCATTTCCTGCACTGAACTAAATACCCCAAAAGCCCGAGCGCGATCCTCCAAGATTTGCTCGGGCTTTTCCTTTTTAGCGCCCATCGCAGCGAAAGTCAATAGCCCGCCGCATCATTTTTCTTGATGCTGATGTGTGGCCAACATCAAGATCGGTGATAGTCCGTTAGTCACTTTATCACCTTGAGTGTCGGCACAGATCGCAACCCGACATTCTGATACATCACATATTTTTTCTTCAATTTGAGATAGCCGAGCGCCCCGAGCGCCGCGCCGAAATTTGTCATGTTGAGCACAACCATTCCGTGCGCATCGCACCAGATGGCAAAATCCTGAAGAAGCTCGCCGGCCTTGATCTCAGTCCCGCCACGAGGAGACAGTCGCTCCGCAGCCCATGCCGACACATCGGCAGGTGTCGCATCGCGAAGCTGTAAAAACTGTCTACCAGCGCCGACAGTCGCAGCGACAGTCGCAGGCGTCTCCCGGTAGACAGTTGCGACTGTCGGCGAACTGTCGGCAACTGTCGGCAGCCTTGATTCCTGCGGTGTCTCCTGAACTGTCGGCGCGACTGTCGCGGTGTCGCAAACTGTCGGCGACGACGGCGACGCAATCGCAAGTGTCGGCGTGGAGACAGTCGCAGCGACCGTCGGCGCATTGCGGAGAGTCTCCAGTTCACGCAAAAGACGCCGACGGTCTTCGGCGAATTCCCCGCTCATCTGGTGGTCAAGGACAATACGCTTAAATACACGCGCAACGTGCATAGCTCTAAAATATGCTGCCACCGCAATCCGATAAACGCCGATGACAATCGCCACAAACGTAGCGATGAGTGCGACCACCCCGATCGGACCATAGCCGGCCGCAGTCTCGACGTATCGATCGAGATCTCCCAAGGGCACGGTAATGGCATCCCAGCTCGCTCCAAACATAAGCGCGAGCGTATTGGTGATTCTGCCGTTTACCCAAATCCAGAAGTCTGCATGTTGCATTTCTGCACCGCTTATCTAATCAATGCGCAGAAGAGCATTTTTGGACTTGCGCATCTCCAGAACAGAGAATAACCTGTTCCTAAGATCAGATCAATGACGGAAAAGCAACATGCCAGAAGAAAAGACAGTAAAGTCGTGCTTTACGCTTCCGATTTCACAGCATAAGGCCGTTCGTAGATATTGCGTTGATGCTGAGCGAGCAGTGCAGGATGTTTTTGCCGAAGCGATGCTCGAATGGATCGAGAGGCATCTCGACAAAGGAGATGCGAAATGATCTCCAAAGTCATCATGGAAATCGTCGATTCCTTCGTCTTGATGATCTCCGGCATCCTGATCGCTGGAATTCTGATTAAGATAATCAGCAGCGGCGCCGACATCAAAAGCGTGCTCACCGTCCTCATCTGCATGCTGGTGTTCGCCGGCACGCTCTTCTCTCAGATCTCACGGAGGTTCTGATGCACAGCACGGATCAGATCCGCAGCGAATTTTCGCGCTGGATTGAGGAAAACCCCCGTCAGGCGATCGAGCTGTTTTCCACGTTCGTGGGCGACGCGTCCGACCGGCGCATCCTTGAGATCGTCGGCATGGGACGCGAGCTTGGCCATTTGGGATTGCCGGCAATCGAGGACTGCATTCCTCCGTCAGCACGGCTCAGCACCACGTTCTCCGTTATGGAGAAGAGCCTGTGAAGGGATCTCCAGCATTATGCAACATCTCCGGCGAGGAACCATGCACAGAAGACTTGGCTATCGCTGCATTTGAGGCGAACGAGCGAGTTAAAGGGCTCATGATCATGAACTCGCCAACCGATTATGAGGAGCGAAAGAAGGCAGCCATCGAGCTGGCCGTCGCGCGCGAGGCGGCGTTCTACGCTCAACAGAAACTCGATGCTCGCTTGCGCGGCGAGTGATCCCGCTAAGGAGGGGGAGGCGGCATGAGTATCCGCGATGCACTCTGGGTGCTGGAGCGCGCCCACACCCGCGACGATGCTCAAGTCGGCTACCGGGTCGAAACACTACCCCAGGTCTTCGAGCATAGTCGCGCGGAATATATCGAGGCATGGGGCGTGGTGCGCGATCACCTCCGCCACGGCGACGGCACCTGCAATATCTGCGGCGGGCCGCTCCATATGGGCTGCTGCAACCCGAACCGGCCTGAGCAAGCTCAATATAACTGGAAACAGACCGCCTTCGAGGTTGACGAGCGCGGCGTCGGCAACATCGTCACGCGGGAGGTGGCTCCGATGGCGCTGACAGACCGCAGCCTTGCGGTGATGGAGGCCTGGATCAGGAAGCGCGGCTATGCGCCGTTCACCAATGCCGGCACCGGCGAGACTGTCATCCTTTGCACCGAATGCCGGCAGGAAGAATGCCGGTGCCCGATCCCGTTCTGATGGAGGGTGCCGTGTGCCTGAGGCCAGAGACTTGGACGCATAAGGTGCCCGGCTTCGAGGTCAGCAGCAAGGGCCGGATAAGAAAGCGAATCAGGAAAAACCCAATGCCAAAATTCAAAGTAGTAAGGAAGCAGGTCGGCGGTGGCATCTCCGAGGTGACCATCGAGGCAAATATGATGACGGTCGGCATGGGCGGCGCGCTGGAGTTCTGGCGCATCACCGAGCAAGGCAAGACCATGGTTATGGCCATCGCCCGCGAATACTGGGTGAGTTGCGAGGAGGCGGAGTGATGTCAGGCGGGCGCATATTCTCAGCCGTGGCCTCGATCGCCGTGGCGACCACCCTGCCGGCCAATATGTCTATGCCATGGCCGACGCCGGGCTACGCCATCATTGTCGGCACCATCGTCTTCGCATTGACCGCTTTGGCTTGGCGGCGCGAGATCATCGGTCTCTTCAAATGGAGGCCGTCACGATGAACGAGGCCATCATCACCAAACTGGACGAGCGCCTGAAGGTGCTGCGCCGCGAATGCTATGAGGTGATCCAGGAGCACGGCGACGCCAAACCGGCCTTCGCGCTGCTTCGGGTCTATTCCAAGATGAAGATGTTCTGCGAGTTTTTCGACGGGCTGGCAAAGGGAGAGCTGAAATGAGCTATCGCGAGACTATGGAGAAATTCGTCAACGAAGCGCGCAACCTGATCGAGCTGAAACGCTTCGACGTGCTGCACGTCTTCTTGGCCAACTATGGGCCGCAGCTCATTGATTGCGGCATCGATCTCGACCGTCTCTATGCCGAGAACGAGCGCCTGACCGCCATCGTCAATCTCATCGACATGGCCAAGGAGCGGGCCGAGCTGAAAAGCCGCGTGGGCGAACTTGAGGCGAGCCTGAAAAAAGCCGAGGCGGGAAATATCTACTAGGAACGTTTTTACCAAGTACCGATCCTGTGGAAAACCCCAGAAATCGTTGGTGACGGCCAAGTTTCTGGGGTATCACCCAGTCAGCAAGGAACGAATTGGCGGTGAAGACAATGAAACAGCCCCTGAAAAAGCGCCGCGTTCGAGGAGCGATGCGGCCATTTAAGCCGGGCGACATTCGCGCTCTGGAGACCCGGCTTGCCAATGAGGAACGCTGGCGTGACCTCGCGCTGCTTCGGCTCGGCGTCGATACGCTGCTGCGGGCGTCGGATCTCGTGCGCATCTGTATCGACGAGGTGCTCGACCATCACAACGATGTCGTGGCACGCGGCGAGATCGTGATGAAGAAGACGCAGAAGCCGATCAAGTTCACGCTGTCAGCAGACACCAAGCTTGCGGTTGAGCGCTGGGTTGCGCTTCGGCCTGCCTTCAGCGGCGAGTGGCTGTTCCCTGGCCGGGAGAATGGCGACCATCTCAGCGAAGTGCAATATCGGAAAATCGTCAAACGCTGGGTCGGAATGCTCGGCTTGGACCCCAAGCACTACAGCACGCATTCCCTGCGCCGCACCAAAGCCGCCGAGCTTTACCGACAGACGCACAACCTGAAAGCCGTGTCGATCCTGCTTGGGCACACGGATACGAACGTCACATCGCGCTATCTCGGCATCGAGCAGGCGGACGCGCTGGATCTGGCCGACAAGGTGCGGATATGAGGGTCGAGGGGCACCCCAGAAAGGGCGCGGAATTCGAGTTCTACGACGCCTCGCTCAGCATGAAGGCTCCGATCATTGCCTTGACCGAGAAGGCCGCGATATACGGCACCTCGTTCAAACAGATCGAGCACCTGCCAGACGAAACCGTCGTGATCGCCTGCTGGCATGGCCAGTATCGAACCGATGGGTTCCTGACCACGGTTGGCGAATTACGAGCCAAGGCTAAGCCGATAGTCGAAAAGCACGAATCAGAGAAAAAGCAACGAGCTGCGGAAAGGAAGGCTGCCAAGGGAAAGTGACGGCAGGGCCACAGTCTTAAACGTAAAAATGCCCGCCCCTTGCCACGCAGGCTCAGGACGGGCTATTCCTCAGAAACCAAAATCGTAAAGGACGAATATCATGAAGACGACTGCATCGGCAATTGCGATCATCGCCGCCTTGGGGATTTTCTCCGGCGCGGCAAACGCGGCCTGCGATGTGACAGGAGGCGTTGTCACTGGCATTCACACCGAAACCGACTGCGCCAGCGCTGCGGATGTCGCGAGCCAGGGCGCAGCCATCACCGCGATCCAAACTGATGTGACCAACCTCCAGAGCGTAACCGTTACCCATGGCGCGGCAATCACCGGCCTCCAGGGCGACGTGACCACCATCAACGGCGTGCTCGTCACACAGGGCGGCCAGATCGGCGCGCTCCAGACCGATGTCGGCACATTGCAGACCACGGTTGCGGGCCACGGGTCGGACATCACCACCCTCCAGGGAACGGTCGCCGCGCAGGGCGTGAGCATTACCGGGCTCCAGGCCAGCGACACGGCGCAGAATACCGCCATCACCGCGATCCAGGGCGTGAACACCACGCAGAACGGACAGATCACGACACTCCAGGGCGATGTCGGCACGCTCCAGACGACCGTCGCCGGGCACGGCACCACGCTGGTCGATCATGAGGGACGCATCGTGACGCTGGAAGCCAGCGACGCGGGCCAGAACACGGCGATCACCGCCTTGCAGTCCGGCCATGCCGCGCAGCAAACCCAGCTCGATGACCACGAGACCCGCATCACCAACACCGAGACGGTGAACGGGACGCAGCAGACCCAGATCGACAACAATACGGCGGTGAACAACAGCCAGCAGACCACGATCAACACCCATACCGGGCAGATCGCCACGCACACCTCGCAGATCACCGCGATCCATGGCGTGAACGCGGTGCAGGATTCGCGTATCGGCTCGCTGGAGACGGTGACGGCCAGCCAGGGCGTGATGCTGAACGCTCACACCGCCATGCTCAGCGACCACAGCAAGCGCCTGGGCAGCGTGGAGAAGGGCGTGGCCATCAGCATGGCGCTGCCGGATCTTTACCTGAATGAGAAGGAGCGTTTCTCGATCGCGGGCAATCTGGGCGGCTTCGCCGACGAGACGGCCATCGGCTTCGGCGCGGCAATGCGCCTTGACCAGAACTGGTCGCTGAACCTGAAGGGCGGCAGCGACACCGAGTTCAAGGAGTTTGGCTGGTCTGCCGGTGTGCGCGCAGGTTTCTAATGGTAACAACCGCAGAAACGCTTCGCACCTTGCTGGAATACAACCCAGTAACGGGAGTGTTTGTATGGAGAGCCAGAGCCAAAAACTCTGGCGCTTTCAATTCAAACTTCGCTGGCAAGATTGCTGGCAACAACAATGATGGCTATTGGCAGATCGAGATATTTGGCAAAGCCTACAAAGCACATCGCCTTGCATGGCTTTACGTCTATGGAGAATGGCCTCCGTTCGAACTTGACCACGAAAATCGAAACAAGCTCGACAACAAAATCAAGAACTTGCGCAAGGCCACTCGCTCGCAGAATGAGATGAACAAGATTGTCAGGTCTGACAGCAAGAGCGGCATCAAGGGCGTCTGGATGCATAAGAGGCTCGGCAGGTGGACCTCTCAGATAAACCTGAACGGGAAGAAGAAGCACCTTGGCCTATTCGATACGCCAGAGGAGGCTGGTGCTGCATATCAGAAGGCGTCCGCCGAGATGTTCGGAGAGTACGCCGTTGGCGCTCGCGCCGGTTTCTAAGCAAGCGCAAGTCTCGCGTGTGGAATGGGCTCGCTTCGGCGGGCCTTTTTCATTTCAGCTCGGTGATCTTGGAGAACGGGTTGCTCTCGATGGTCGTCGTCCATTTCGACGGCCTCGCCGGTCCCCAGACCGCGCACCAGATCACGAAGATGACGATGACTATTCCCGTAGAGCGCCGCTCCCATCGCCGCGTTACTGAATCCCGATCAGATATTTGATGTAGGGCTCCATTGGCCCAAGCGAACCGCCGCGCGCCATGTAGATGATCACCATGGTGTTGACCGTCTGTCGCCCCGCCACCGCCACTATGACGCCGAGCGGCTTCAAGGAGAAGATCCACTTCTCCAGCCGTGAAGAGACGATCCCCGCCACCGTTGCTGGAGCCGCCGCCGGAAGCGACGAGGGCTGGGCCAGCAAGATGAGCTTCACGTCCCGCACCAGATCCTCGATCTTGTCGAGCTTCATCAACGTGTAGTCCGTTGGTGTATCTGCCATTTGGCAAACTTTCTAGCGCGGGCATCGTTCCCTTGGCCTTTCTGTCGTCCGGCTATAAGTTGGGCTTGGCCATTTCTCCGGCGCTTTTCGGAGAAGCGGCTGGCCTGTCAGGCGTTCGTAGCGCTTGGCAGGCCCCTGGTTTACCATGCAATCATAATCACAAGGCCCGGGCCGCCATTACCACCCCGGCCACCGACTGTTGCTCCGCCACCACCGCCGCCACCACCGGCTCCAGGCGCATTTGCGCCGCAAGACCCGCCAGCGCCACCTGTGGCACCATTCGACGATCCTCCGCCAGTGCCGCCGTAGATCAGCGGAAACTGTCCGAACTGAAATCCATTGCTGCCGGGGCCTGCACCTGCCGTTCCGCCCGGATTGGCCGTGAATGGCGTATTGGCGACTGCCGTAATTGCCCCACCTGCCGCCTGCCCCGCAAGGGATGCCCCGCCCCCAGTGCCGCCGAGGATCATGCAGGCCGTTCCAACCGCAAGATCTGTCCCAGCATTGTTGCCAGCGCCAGACCCAGCAGCCGTTCCCGCGACGCCAGCGATAAACTGCGCACTGATCGCCCAGCAGGAGAACGGCATCCCCGCGAGCGTGGCAATGGTCCCAGCCGCACCGCCTGCCGCCGTTGTGGTCGTGCCGCCAGTGCCGCCCGCTGGAGCCGCCGCGCCGGAGATCATGAACAGATTGTTGGCTGCAACATCGGGGTGAAGCGCCACATAAGAAAGCTGGCCTGCCGTGCCGATGGTGCCGTTTGCAGACGATCCGCCCGCGCCGCCAGGACCACCTTGTCCGACGAGGATATAAAGGTTGTCTGGAATGACCCACATCGGATAGGTGACGCGCGTGATCCCTGATGATCCGCCGCCAGCCCCGCCTCCTTTGGCTGTACCCGCTGTAGCGCCTCGCCCGCCGCCGCCTCCAGCACCGCCGCTGAGGCCGAGGATGGTGAGTTGCTGCTTCCCGCGCGGCTTGCTCCAGACCTGCCATGATGAAGTCGCGCCAGTCGGCTGGTTCGGATGAAAGAACCGCACGTCGTCCGAATTAGGAAATCCTCCGGGGAGATGAAAGGCATCCAGCGACATCAGTATTTCCCGCCGATCGCCGTCGCGGTGAACTGGCCTGAGCCGCCTGGAGCCGTGCCGAGCGTCAGGTAAATCCTGTATCCAGCAGGCAGGGCCATATTGATCGGCACGATGATGTCGGGCAGCGCCGCGCTATTCGAGGCGGTCGTCGCCGGAATCGTCACCTCGGTGATCAGCGCCGAATTCGCCGCTGTGCCAGTGGTGGAACCGTTGTTCAACCAGATGCGCGCCACGGTCGCCGCCGTATTGTTCGCCGGGCTCGCCTTGATGCGCACCTCACGGACGAAGCCGCCCTCGGTTGCATCCGCCGTGAAGACGAGGTAAGACGTGCCGCTGGTGATATCCAGCGTGGTGTTGGCCGCCGTGATGGCGGTGATCCACTGGATATCAGCCGTTCTGGTATAAATCGGCGCTGTATTCGCGGCCATGATGCATCCTTAATTCATGTCGGCGCGCGCCATCATGGCGTGAGCTCTGCCCCTGGTCATAAAGCTTGCCAGCACCGCTGCGTTCAGTTTCGCCAGGGTCACAGCCCCATCAGCGATCTTATCTGTCGTCACTGCCCCATTGGCGAGTTGCGTGGCCCCGATGCTGCCCGCGACCACATTGAATTTGGTCTCTTCGGACGTGGCCACATCCACGCTGACCGTCGCGCTATCGGTTAGTTCGCGCCAGGAGCTGTTGTTCTTGTTCCAGACATTGGCTTCTATGGTCATCAAGACAATTCCAAATAAATAGAGAACAGCCGATTTCCCGAACCTTCGTCGTCCATGTCCACAGTTACATCATCAGGAGACGCATTATATATTTTATAAGCTAGCCATGCATCAGCGCCAGAAAGTGATGCGTTTACTTCTCCATCTTTCGCTGGAGAAAAAGATCTTGGGTTTACTGCTCCGCCATCTGTAAAGTATGCGCCCAAAACCAGAAGGGGAGGAACCCCAGAACCCGACGTTACGGTTTGAGGCGCAGGATTTCCTTCAGTTTCCTCGGAATCTCCGTCATTATCCACCACAGTAGATATTGATTCATTTCCGGAAAATACTATCAAAATCCCTGGGGAGGAAAGAGATGTTTCCGTTCCGTCTGATATTTTATATGATATATTTGGGTTTGATCCTATCAGAACCGTGAATCCATCTGGAGCGTCAATGCCAAATACCACCATTAAATCACCAGGATTCGGAGTTGTTATTCCAGAATCTGGCGATGTGTCTGAAAATGAAAAACTTAACTGAGAAAATCCGCCTCCGACCCCAAAGCCTATAAGGTGATTAGCCTGAAGCATGATCAGCCTCCCCAGCCATGCGCGACATAAGCGTCATAGGCCAAACGCACATCGGTAGCCCCATTCACGCCGCGCTTGCCAGCAAGCCGCCGCCTGCGGATATCCGCGCCCATCTTTGTCCATGCGGCGTTTCTGGCGAGCACAAGATCGGCGGCTTCGGTGATTGACTTGGCCTCACCGGCATCGACGCTAGCCTGAAGCAGGGGGAAATCGCCATTTGGGTCGGACTGAAAAGCGCGGGCTTCGTTGGCCGCGTAGGCATATTCAAGCGCCTGCCCTGCACCCGGCGTAATATGCGCAAGCCGCTCGCGCTCGGCTTTTTTGTCAATGCTGGCAATCAGCTCGCTCTTAACCGCATCAAGATCGCGCGGCACCACCGTATAGATGACTTCGACCGTCTTTTCCTTGACCACCGTTTCCTTGGTGACGCTTTCAATGGCGGGATTGAAATCCGGCTTCCCCGGATCGACAACGAGACGGATGAACGGGCCGCCATCGCCGCGCTTGTCGATCTTGTGCGCAATCTCTTTTGGATTTTCCAGTTCGCGATAGCCGACGATTTGCCCGGCGCGGATGAGTGCATATTTGGCCATGATCAAGCATCCGTTGCTGCGTTGATGGTGAAAAAGAGCTGCACCGCGATCAGACGGGCGTCCTCGGTCATGTCGTCATTCGCATCTGACACGTCGCGGAAAAACCGGAAGAACACCAGATCGCCCTCTGCGGGCGTTCCGCCGACCGTGACCGCCGAGCTGACAGCGGTCACAAGCATTTCGCCAGCCCCGCTCTGGGCATCGTCAGTCACCACTACTGGCGTCCCCCATGAGGCGTCGATCACTTCATTGTCGGAGACCGCCACCGCCTGCAACCCCCAAGCGACGCCATCCGTATCGGTCGCAGTGGTGGACCAGAACACCCGGAAAGTGATGCTGCCCTCATTCCAGGATTTTGGCATGGCGATGTTGAAATGCACATGCTCGTCAGACGTGGCGTCGAAGTCAAAAACCTTATAATTCACGTCGTTGGTTGAAGACTCCAGCGATGCCGATGTCGCCCCGCTAGTCGTCGCGGTGATCATCGCGCCAGCCGGAACAACGATGGTGTGCAGTCCCTGATCGATCGGGGCTCCGGTCAATGTTGCATCACCTGAGAGCGTCAATGTTCTGTCCGCGTCCCCGGTGGTGATTGTTAACGTCTTATCGGCAGTCAGGTTTGACCCAGGCTTGATAATTAGGTCGTGGCTGGCGTTGGTGTCGAGCAGATGCAAGCCAGTATTGGTAAGCGTCAGTACACCTGTTGGAATAAACCAGTTGCCGGAACTGTCGATATATCCGTGCTCTACGCCGCCGACAGCAAAACCAAGGCTGTCGGATGCCTTCTTATAAAGGCCCGTGTTTGTGTCGGAGCCGAAGGTCAAGCTCGGTGCGGCGGCGGCACCATCGGAAGCCTTCAGCGCCCCTGTCAGCGTCTCCGCCGCGTCGATTCCGAGCGACAGGCCGAACGCGGTGGCGATCGCCGTGAAGTTTGCGTTCATCTGTGACGACGAGATCGTCGTCAGTGGCGTGAACGTGTTGGGGACGGAGAAGGTCGTCATCGATTATGCCCCGTATCCCGCACGCGAGCGTGCGATCATTGCCTGCAACAGCGCGGCTTTCCCGGCTTGATCAACGGGCTGGTAAAAGCCCTGATCAGGAGTTGCCGGAGCCTGTGGTTGCTGCCGGTTCCGCCACCTGTCGCCACGATCCCGATCCATGGACGGCATCTCTCGGGATGCACCCTTGTTCGTCAGTCCGCCGCCACCCAATCCGAAGAAAGCCATCTCAATATCCTCCTGCCTGCATTGCGCGGATCATCATTTCCTGCTTCTCTTCCGGCGTCAGAGGCTTCCCGCCCTTGCTCCGAAGCTTGTCCATGACGTTCTTGTCCAACCATTCAAGGATCTGCGCGTCAGTCGGCACCGCGTTGAACGCATTGCCAGCAGTCTCCATCGCGCGCTCGGCTGGCGTGACTACCTCTTCGGCGGTCAGCGGCGCGTTGTCGCTTCTGATGATCGTGTCGGACGACTTGACCGGCACTTGGAAGATCTTCTGCATGTTCTCCTCGATGTCGTTGAGGCGGCGGCGGTATTCACCGACATCCCTGACACGGGAGAGCTGGCCGATCTGAGCTTCGAGGTTGGCTTGATCCTTGTCAGACCATGCGCCCTCGCCCGGCTTGCGGATCATCGGCTTCATCACGGCGGCGAGGTTCTTCATCGCCGTCTCGACGCGATCCCGCACCTCGGTCGGAGCTGCGCCACCATAGATCGCCGCCTTGGCCTCGCCGACGCCACGCGCCACCATCTGGCCGAGGCTGTTGACCGAAGCGCCAGTGCCCCACAAGCCGCCCTGCGGGTCGCTATCCTGAGCAGACGATGCCGACCACGGTCCCTGCGCGCGCTCGAAAGCCTCGGTGCCGAACTCGACCGGGAAGCGGCGAAGCTGCTCGATGCCGCCCGCAAACTGCTTGGCGACCTCATCCGGTCCCTTGGGCATCTCGCTCCTGGCCTTGTCCGTCTCGGCCTGGGTCTTGACGATATCGGCCTGGGTCTTTGTCAGCGTCGCCTGCTTATTGGCGAGGTCGGCCTGCTCCATTGGCGTCATCGGCTTGGGCGGCACCACATATTGCTGGAGCATCGCCATGCCGAGCTGCTTGGTCGCGGGATTGGCGAGCAGCGCTGAGATGCGCGCCTTGATCTCCGGCGTCACCTGTGGCGGCAGTTGCGGGGCGGCGGCGGGCTGCTGTGCGGGCATTTGCGGCATTCCACCGCCAGCCTGGGCAACCCGCACCGGCGGCATGGGCTGAGCTGAAGCCTGCGGAGCGGGCGCGCCGTTCAAGCCAGCACTGAACTTTTCGACATATTCCTGGCCAGTGATGCCGAGCGGAGAACCATCGGGATTGCGCGCGCGGGCATTCGGCGCGGATGGCCGCCCGGTGAACCACACGGACGCAGCGGCCTCGGGAGAACCATATTTCTGCACATAACTGCCGAATTTGGCGGCGAACACCAGCTCCTGCGCCTCGGGGCTCGCCAGGAACTGCTGCGGCGTCATCTCCTTGCCGAGGATTTCCTTCGTCCAGACAGGCACGTTCTCGCCCATGACCTGATATTTGCCGTAAGCCCGGTCGCCGGACTTCACCACTGGGCCAAGTTCGCCATATGGGTTCTTTGATCCAGGCGTCTCGATGCCAGCAATTGCGCGGGCATAGGGCGCGATCGATGCAGATGGCCCGGCAGACGGGCCAACCTCGCCAATGAACGTGCTGGTGGTGCCGTCCTCGTTCTGAACGGAGCGCGGCTGCGCGGGCGTCTGGGGCGGCACAAGCGCGGGAAGGACAGGTGAAGCCTCGCCTTCTCCCGCACCGCCAACGGGGCCGAGAAGCCCCACTAGCGCCTTTGTGCTGGCGTCCTGTCCTTCCTTCTCTTTGCGCTCCAGCTCTCCGAGCTGATATCCGCCCATCATCGCCTGAACAATGCGAGCCACACCCTGCCAAGGCGACACAATCGGACTTGTGTCGGAGCCCTGTTGCAGCATGGTCTCGGCCAACCTGCGGCGGAGTTTCAGAGATTCCGGGCTGTAGGAACCGCTATCGACTTCAATGCTATCGCCAAGAGCCATATCGCCCCCCCTATGCCATCGCCAACGCGCCGTAATCCACGGCCTTGAAACCAGTGCGCTCGTCCGTGATCACCACGTCGGGCCGCTTCTTCTCCACCTCATCCGCCATAAAGCCGATCTGGGTGCCAATCTCCTTCATGCCGTCCATCAGATAGGTGAACAGATAGACGCCCCATCCACGCGGATCGTCGCCGATCTTTTTGACATCGGTCTTCAGGCGGCGGTCAGAGAGCGCAAGCGCCGGAAACCCAGCTTGCGCCCAGCCACCCAACAGCGAGGAGCCAAGTCCGAACAAGCCGCCCATTGTGGAATTTTGCTGGCTGTTATAAGCGTTTAGCTGTGACGTATATGCCTGCATCGTCGGGGTGATGAGGTCGGTCGGAGCCACGCCTGGAGCCTGCACGCCGGGCGTCGGCGTATTGGTGAAGCCTGGAGCCTGCACGCCCTGAGGGAAAGCGCCAATGCCGAGCGCATTCAAGTCCGAGATCGGCAAGTTGCGCTCGGTCAAGGCCGCCTGATTAGCCATCTGCCAGGCGTCGAGGAACATCTTGTCGTAAGAGTCATCGCGGCTTTGGCTGAACTGCCGCGTCATATTCTCGTAAGCCTCGGAGCCGGGCCTGATGCCGCGATTGAGCAGATCGGCCTCCATATCCTCCTTGCGCTGATCCCACTGCGGGGTCAGAAAACGCTGCTGAATGTCGGTGATCTCGCTTGCGCGCGCCGCATTCAGGTCAAACGGCGTGGACATGACATCTTCGACGCGCCCGAGCTGGGTGCCCGCAAGATTGCCATATTGCGCCTGTAGATCTTGCCCCTGCCCAAGGAGAGCCTGCTGCTCAGGCGTGAGTTGGGTGATGGCCCGATAACCAGACGGGCTAGTCGGATCTTCGACATATTGCAGGCTGCCATAGGGCGTAACCTGCCCCGTCATGGCAAGACGCGCTTGCTCCGCCGCTGTCTCTTTTGCAAGGCGGGCCTGCTCCTGGGCAGTTTTCACATTGGCTGCCGCCTGGGCATTCGCCAAGGCAACCGGATCTACCGGCGCTGGCGCAGGCGTGTCATTACCGCCAAAAAGGCCGCTCATCGTTTTTACCTCATCCAGCAGCGGTTAAAGTTACGTCGGCATTTGGGCGAAGCCATCGGCAGCGATCTCGCGTCATGCAATACAGCGCCCCGTTCTGACCTTCGCCATAGGTGTGCGGCACGATCCCAATTAGCTCGCCACCTAAGTCCTCAGCCAGCGCCCGCGAAGCAATGTTGTCTTCGCGAATTGTCCCCATAACAGTCAAAACGTTAAGTTGATTGAATGGATAATAAAACATGCGGCGGACATCTCCGGGTGTTAACCATCCGGGCTCACCGGCCCAGGCCATTTCGACGCTATGTCGGCGCTTGTTTTGGTAGAGCACCGCGCCAATCGGCTTTCCTTGGCGGTGGACGGCAGCAATGTCGAATGGTAGCGCGCCCACCAGTTGATGCGGCGTAATGCCGATCTTGCTGGCCATATAGGCTAGCAGCGTCATGCGCTCGGCGGCGGAGGTGGCGATCGTGATCATGCGGCCTCCTGAAGATTCTGGTCAGGCTGCGGCAGCCAGCGGCAGCGATCCCGCGTCATGCTGTAAAGGATCATGTCCTCGGATTTCACCCGGCTCATCGGGATCACGCCTTGTTCGGTGAAGCCGATCCGCTTCTGAAGCTCGCGGGATGCCATGTTGGTGCGCGCGGCCATCGCCAGCACCGTCCACACGCCAAGAACCTCGAAGGGATAATGAAAAGCGGCGCGGATACCGGCCCGAGTGATCCAGCCGGGTTCGCCAGCCACGATCATTTCGACGGAATATTGCCGGAAATTGGTGTAAAGCACCGCGCCCATGGGGCGACCGTTGCGGATGACGCTGGCGACTTGGAAAGGCAGCGTGCCGATCAGATTGGCAGGCATGACGCCGACCTTGCCCGCGATATAGGTGAGCAAAACGGCACGCTCCTCGACGCTGGCGGCTGGGCGCATCACGGCATTACCCCGCGCCACGACTTTCCGTCGCGGATATTGCGAATGGTGTTGGCGTTGACCGAATATTCACGAGCAATAATGGTCAACCTACCGCCTGAGGACAGCTTCTTCTTGATGTCGATCACCTGACCCTCCCGCAAGCGGCTGTGCTGATGACTTTCGCCTCGGCAAGTCCTCTGTTTGGGATGCAATCCGTCGCGAAAAGCGTCTTTCACATTGCCAGCATTCGTCGTCAGATAGAGATGGGCCGGATTCACGCAACCTGCGCGGTTGCAGCTATGGCCAACCACCTCATCCGAAGACAAAATGACGCCATGATGCTGCATGTAAGACGCCCGGTGCGCTGTCTGCCTCACCCCATTCATGGTAATTGACCCGTAGCCTTTCCGCTGATTGCTGCCAGTCCACATCCAACATTCATCTGGATTGCCGCGCTTAACATTTTCCCAAAACCTGTCTTCGAAAGATTTCCACTTAGCCATAACTTGCCTCCCTTAGATTAGGAGACAATATCACATGAAGCCCATCTGTCAATCTAAATAAATGCTCCATCGACACAGAGAATGTCGAAACCGTTCACCGCGAGGAACAGGCTGTTGCTCTCCATCGCGTCAGTCTCGGCCTCAATTGAGCCCTGGACGCGAATGGCGGCGCAGTAGCCGACGCCCTCGACCGTGGTCCAATCCGTAATGACGCGGCGATCAACTGGCCATGTGTCCTGGTCCCAGACCACCACATCCCACAGAGAATCCGGGGACTGCTCGAAGCTGGTTGGGCCGACAAGCGCGTTGGTGTCGAAATCGACGGCAAGGCCGAGACCGGGGCGAACCTGCCCATCAGATGTCAGAAGCGCGCGACATTGGGTGAACTGCTTTAACCGGCCGCGCACGTCCATATAGTTGAAGGCTGTGATCATATCGAACTCGATGGCCCCGTCATCGTCGAAGCCCTGGCAATCCGCCTCTTTCACGATGCCGTTGTTCGCGCCGTAGAAGAGCCGATCCTGAAACACCGCCCAGCAGTTGGCTGGCTCACCCTTAAATCGGCACCACGCGCCGGTCACGGTGTTCATGACGTATTGCTCCTGGTTCGCGCCCTCTTGGACGGGCACGTTCAGGATTGCGCGGGTTCCTCGCGGATAAGAGATCAGTTCCCAGCCGAAATTGGTTTGATAGTCCCGCGCGGACTGGTTCATCACCGGCTGGATCATGCGCGTGATGGATTGCAGGCTGGCCGCCGCTCGATCTGTGATCAGCGCCTTAGACAAAGGCAACACGCCGTCGATGGAAATGACGGCAAGATCTGCGCCAACCTTGCGCACGCAACGCCTTCCGATAGGCGCACCCATTTCGTATACGCCGCGCAGTGCAAAATTGGTTCCCGGATTGGTGCCAGTGTAGATGGCGACCTCACCGCGCGATGTGATAAAAGCGATGTAATCTTCTGGCCCCTGACCACCATCGATCGACCATGTGCCGATAGCCTGGAGGAAGCCGCCTTTGTTGAAGACGCCGGTCAGGTCAAATGGCGTGGCCGTTCCCTGCACGCTGTCCAGATTCAGGTAAGCCGGGCTGATATTCCCCGAGCGCACCACCCATATGCGCTCTTTATAGGCCGCGACGTTGATGACTTCTGTTGAGGTGATGCCCGTGAGCGAGGCCGTTGCCCAGACTGTGCCGTTATAATGTCGCGGAGTGTCCGCACCGTTGCAGACCCAAAGGAAATTGCCGCCAGTCGTGCTGAAATTGATGTGTTGCCAGCGCGCATTGGTCAGGCCGGAGAGCGAAACACTCGCCGTTGATGATGCCGTCGCCGAGGTAAAGGCCGTGACGTTCGAAATCACGGTGGAGCACGCCGCAAACAGCCGATCATCACTGGACGTAAGCCCGTGATAGGGCAGAAGGCTCTCGATTGCTGCCGTGCCGAGCATGCCGTGCCGCTTATGCCCCTTGCGGATTTCAACATATCCTGGCTGCGGGAACATATTTTCCAACGTGACCGCATTGGTCTCCGGCATAGCGGCAAGGGGCGACACCGCATCCCATCCACCAGCCGGTGCCGGGATGGATTTGCCGCGCGCCGTGCCCTGCACAGGCCGGACCTGATACATTGGACCCCGCGCCGAAGCGCCCATGATCGCGCGTCTCACCATTACCCGATTGTCCCTGACCAAAGAGGCTGAGGCGGCCAATCTGCGGATTGCGTTTCCTCAACCCGAATTCTGCCGGTGCCGCGATCACGGGAGGCAACCTTCTCCTTCTCGCGCTCGCATGTCGCCATGTCCTCAACATATTGCGGGAAGCCGCGCGCCGCCCGGAACCGCCAGATCATTTCGAGGATCAGCAGATCCTCATCGAGAACCGTCGTGTCGGCATCAGCGAGGAACTTATCCTGGGCCGTTCCACCCGATGACCGAGCCCAGCGCTTGGAGATATACTCGAAGGCCAGCGTCTGCCCCGCTGTCGGAGCGGGGTAAATCTTCATCTGACTGCCCAGAATGCGCCACCAGCCGGTCACGCCACCCGAGACGCCGGTCTGGAGTTGTTGCCAGATGCGCTGCGGCGTCGGGCCGGAATAGCGCAAGTCCAGCGACCGATTCCAGACCTCAGCGTTGTAAATCATGCGATCATAGTCATCGGGATCAAGCGCGTCGGTCTGCTCGATCTGCGCCAGCGTGGTGAAGGTGACCTCCACGATCAGCGCTTGCCAATCGTGGTAACGCATAAGCTCCTTGCCCGCCTGATTGGCGAAGCGATAGAGCATCTGCGCGGTCAGATCGGTCGAGCCGACGACCGTGGACGGCTGGCGCAACCCGAGCTGTGATGCGGCTTCCTGGACGATCGTCAGCAACGACATTTAGGGCTCCTTAAGCCGGGATCTTCACGGTATCGAGGTCCGAATACCAAGCGCCATCCGTCCCGCTCTCGGACTGTCCGGTCTCGCGGATGGCATCGGCGCGCTTCTGCGAAAACTCGCGGATCGCCTCGACATCATCCCGGTTTTCGTTGTAGCGATTGCCGAAAATGATGGCCTTGTGTTCAACCAACATCTGCATATTCGGCTCATTGTCCGCGTGCTGGGCGAGATCGAGCGCGGTGATGCCGAGAACCTTGGCCGCTGCCACGGCGAAGCGCATCTGCACTTCGACCTGCTTGGCGTTGACGAGTTCGTTGTCCATCACGACGCCTTTCTGGGCTTGCGGGCCGCCACGGCTGCATCGTCGGCACCTTCGCCGCTCTGGACGCCGCTGAGCGCGACGATTTGCGCCTGCATGGCCGCGAGCTGATCCTGAAGCGCCTGCTTCTCGGCGGCGAGCTGGACGGCGGCGGCCCCGTTCTTGGCGTTTGCCAGCCATGCCTTGGCCTTCTCGCGCAATTCCCGGCCATTCGAGCAGATCTTGTCGATATGCCCGTCATGGACCTCTGACAGATCCTCAACCGTGTGGATGTGCGCGGTGCGCAGATTCAGAGCAACCGAGCGGGACACCGGCGGCCAGTTCTCGATCGGGGTGCCATTGACCGGCACGGTCTCGCGCTGCTTGTACGCCTCATAGGCGCGCGGGAACCGCTTACGATGCGTGTTCTCGGCAGGCTGGAAGAACAGGCTGTTGCGGTCGCCCGGCACAGCAATCTTGACGAATTCCACGTCCTTGTAGACCTCGCGCCCTTCGGTTTCGGTCTTTTTCCGGTCCAGCATGGGGTAAAGACCGAATGCCACCGCCACCTGGGGGCAGTTGTCGGGCATCCCGGCTTCGCGCTCCAGCATCATCGGAAAATCATCAGAGAGTTGCATCATGTATCCTTTCGATCGGATGCAGTTTAGATTAAGCAGCCTGACTTGCGTCAACGCGGTTCATGAATTCAACGTCCTGGCCTTGGTAGTATTGAGCCATGGCCTGCAAGAGGCCCTTGCCGTAAAGCCTGACATCAAGATCCGAGACCTTCTGGATGCTCTCGAAGAAGTTGGTGGCATAGGTCAGGAGGATCGGCGAGGAGATGTAGATCACCCCGTCGCACAGCACCTCGCACACGTCCTGCTTCTTGCCCGCATGCTTCCCGGCCCATTGCAGCACCGTCTCGCCATCGCTCTTGAAGGAGCAGTCCATGGCGTGGATGTGCATGGTGCGGTAGCCCATGGCATAGAGCAGCGGGATGGCGCGCAGGCCGACCGAGCCGCCTCCCGAGATGGCATGCTTGGGATTCTCGCCGTTGTCGATCAGCCGCCGGTTATGCTCCGTGGTGGAGACGTGCCAGAGCTTGACATTCGCGTCGCCGAGCTTGTCGAAATAGCCAGGATGGCAGACCGAGGCGATCAGGTATTCGACATCCGGGTGCGGCTTGTCGATATTGTCGGCCTTGTGCAGGCGCGGGTCACATTCCACGTGATAGCGCGGAACGATGCCGTGCTTCAGCAGGAAGTCATGCGCGCCGGAGACGGAGACCACATCCACATTCGGCTTGGCTGCCTCTTCCTTCAGAACCTCGATCGTATCGGCCAGGGAAGGCCCGTAGCAGGCGAGGATGGCGACGCGCTCATGAGCAGCGGGCGCGACCTCAATTCGGCCCTGCACGCGCTTCGTGGCGGCTTCCACCTGTTCCCAGCGATCGTCGGAATTCACCGCACCGACCGCGACGATGCCCTGGACCGTGACCATGGGCGTGCCGACCATGAGAATATGGTCCCCTGTCCGCTCCCATTGGCCGATTCGGAACCGCTTCTCGATGATGCGCTTCCAATCCCATTCCGTGATCAGGTCCGAAACCCTCACCGAGATGAAGGCGCATTTCATCGCATTCCGTGCTACACCGCCGAGCGAGATGTCGATGTCGTCCAAATGCTGGATGATGTCGCATGCGCCCTGAAGGTCGGCGGGCTCGTCGTCCAGCCCTTCCCACATGCGGATCGTGTGGACCTGCTCGAAAGCATCGGAGGCGGAGTTGATCTGCCGCTGGATATCACCGAGATAGTCCCGCATCTGCGGTGACATATTTCGCCGCGCCACTGGCCGGATCAAGCCGGTGTGCTTCTTGGTCACCAACTCGGCGGCGATCACGGCCCCGCGCTCTTCCCAGAGCAGAATCTGGAAGTGCTCAATTAGCTTTTTGCGCCACCAGAGACCATCCTTGATCAGGATGTGGGCATTGCGGCCATCCGGCAGGTTTTTACCAGCAGGCGCGGTGAAGATCGTCAGGAACAGCCGCTTCTTGGTCAGTTCGCGCAGATGCTTCAGCACGGCGTTGATGTGAACGGGCTCGATATGCTCCAGCACGTCGGTGCAGACCACGAAGTCGGCGGGCTGCGGGAGCGTTTCCTTACCCTCGATCGCCGGGTCATATTCCTGGACGGTCAAGCCGTGCTCGCCGAGCAGCTTGCCCAGCCGCCCCTTGCCGCATCCATAGTCGAGAATGTCGGTGTAGCCGTTGTTTTGCGCCAGATTCAGCGCATAATTGCTCCAGCCGAAGTTGTCATTCCCGAAAGTCGGGTTTTCGGCGTGAAGCTGGCGGTTCAGACCGCGATAGTCCTCGGAAATGAGCATCAGCGTGCCCACCCGAGCAGATTTGCGCGCCATTCGGCGGCGAATTCGGCATCCTCATAGCCGGGCATGGTCGGAATGCCGTCCGTGAAGTGGACGATCCTCGGGCTTTCATCGATCTGGGTGTGGCCGACGAGATAATTCCATTCCGCCGGGAGCGTGCCGATCTCGTCGTCCTTCAGCCAGCAGAAGGCGTGCAGGTCGCGACCGGGAACCTCGTTGATGAGGTCCACGTCCAGCTTGCGGTTGGAGGGGTGCTCGGCGTTGAAGACCATGACGCTGGACCAGTTCTTGCGCGCATAGCGAAGCTGGGCTTGGCCGTCCATCTTCTCGCCCTCGGGCGGGTTGAAGTTGTGCTTGACGCAATGCACGGCCTTTTCCGGGTTCGCCGCACAATAGTCGAAAAGCGGCACCAGACTGGAGCGGAACAGCATGTCGGCGTCGGTGAACATCGCCAGCCCTTCCTGCTTCGCCAGGATCGGCGTCAGGAAGCGGCTGATCGCAAATTCGGTGGACATCGGCGCTTCGGAAATGTCGTCGAAGAGCCTGCCGGATTTCCGGCTTGTCGGGCGGGTATAAAGCCCCTTGTCGCGCATCTCGTCGAGGACGATGCCATGCAGGCCATAATGACGGGGCATATTGCGCAGGGCGCTTTCGCGAGCAACAGCATAGGCTGCTGCCTCACGCGGATCGAAACCGATCCAAAGACTGCGGGTGCTTAGAGCCATAATCTGCTGTCTCTCTTTCCCAGTTGGAGGAAGGGCGGCCCGTTTCTGAGCCGCCCGGTTTATGCGCCTTAAGCCAGATTGGCGTCAGGCAGGCCCGCAAAGCGCGGATACTGCAAGAACACCTTGGTCAGGCCACCAGCCGCTGCCGTCGCGGTCGCCAGCGAGATGCCGACGAGCTGAGCAGAAGCGGAAACCTGAGCCACGGCAGCGATAAGCTGACCGCTGGCACCGCAGGCAAGCTGGAGGCCAGGGGTAGAGACAGACGCGGACACGAATGCCACCGCCTCACCGTAGATCTGAGCCCAACCGAATGCCGTACCGGCCATGGTCTGCGTCGCCGTTGCGCTGGCGAAGCACAGAATGCCGACGCGGGCATGCTGGGACGCAGCCGGAAGGCCGGATGCGGTCGTCACGACACTGCCGGGAGCGGCAGCGCCATCGATGATGATGGCCGTGCCGTTCAGCCACGTCGCCGCGCCGAGCTTGATGGCGACGTATTCCTTCGTCTGCCCATCGGAGCCGACGATGGAAGCGCGCGTTCCAACGTTGTGCCCCTTGCCCTGCCGAAACTGAGCCTTGGTGAAAAGGCCGCCGTAAGGATTTGCACCGATAATGAACATATCCAGCCCTCCCTTAGTTCTGGAACAGGCGGCCCTGCCGCGCAGCATTGGACATGCACAGATTGCCTGTGAAGCCGATGAAGCGGACGGTGCCATCCTGGTTGTCGGGGATACGATCTCCGCCGAACGGAACGAAGTCGCGGTCGGGGTGAGGCCGGAGATAGAGATAGTCGGTATTGAGCGCGAAGGTCGTGCTAGTCGGGCAATAGCCGTTATCGAGCACGAAGTCCGCGTCGCCGCCGACGCCGAAATACTTCAGGTTTGTAAAGCCCGCTGCTGCCATCTCGTTGTTGGAGATGCGCTGGATGCCCTGAAGCGAGGACAGATAGGCGTTATAGTGCAAAGCGTCCGCGACATAGAGGTCAGGACGGTCGGCACCGCGCGTGCAGGCGATCGACAGCGAGTTCAGGGCCGCCATGTAGTTTGACGGATTGGTCGCGGCGATGTTGATGCCGGTCGTCAAGGTGACAGTGGCCGTCTGGTTGCGCCAGAAGGTATTCGACGCGCGATCGATGCCGCCAACCGAGCCGGTGGCCGGGTTGGTCACAACGAACAGGCCGAGGCCGTGCATCTGCTTGCCGCCGAAGGACGTGCCATCGGAATAAGCAGCCTGGGCGACGAGATCCACGAGGGACTTCTCGGCGTTCTTCACGCGGGCCATGACGAGGTTGACCGTGGCCATCTCGCCCTGGTTGCGCAGCTTGTCGAGGCCGGACCAGACCGCAGGCACATAAGCCTGTTTCCAGTCATATTCGGCAGCCGACAGGGGCTCGAACAGGTTGGTGTTCAGGGTGTCGAGGCCAGCATACCACCCGCCATTGGGGTTGAGGCCGATCTCAAGCTCCTGGACAATGCTACGCCCGCTATCGGCAGGCTTCACCTTGCCCTTGCGCCGCATACGGTCCAGAAAGGCCGTGGTGACGGTCGCATTGTCCGCCACCTTGCCCGAGCGATTCCGCAGGGTCGTGGTGACGATATCGTCAAAATCAGGATTGCCCGCCATTTGGGCGTTCTCCTATTAATGCTGCTGATGGAGGCGCATAGCCGCCATTACGTCCGCAGCAAGGTCATCGTCATAGCTCTTCTTGATGCCGGGTTCGGTCTTAGTAACCGTTCCGGGCACGCGTGAGCCGGTGAGTGAGCGTGAAGCCTTCCGAGCCTTATCGGCAGCCTCTTGCTCTTGTCTCCGTTCAGCGTCCTTACTTCCCCGGAGTCGCTGTTCGATGAGCGCCTCCCGAACTTCGGGCACCATCTGCGCGGCGATGTCGTATGCAGCCCTGAGATCGCCCTCGTGGTTGCCGGTGAGCGGCACCATCCCGGTCTCGAAGAGGCGAGTGATCGTCTCCTCCAGATCTGGATAAAACCGATTTTCCGGCTTGGATGAGAACGTATCGATGGCCTTCGCGAGGGACTGCTGTGAGGCGTTTCGATCCGCCTCCTCGCGGGAGGTAAGCTTGGAATTCAACTGCGTAATCTGCTGATTCAATGGATCGATGAAAGGCTTCAGGACATTATACAGCGGATCACCGGGCTGGGGTGCGCCATGCCCGTGATTGGAGGGAGCAGCGCCATTGCTGCCATTTACGCCAGGGGAAACCTGAGCGCCAAACTGCTGGGCAAGCTTGGCGAAGAGCTGACCGGCCCTGGCCTGATCCAGGCCGTAATTCTGGGCAATGATGGCCATGCCCTTGCCGATGTCCTGCTTCAGCACGTTCTCGATGCCAACATAGCTGTCGAGCGCCTTCTTCAGCGTGGTGCCGTGCTTGGTCGCCATTTCGGCGTAGGGCTTGAGATCCTTGTAATCGCGCAGCGCCGACAGGCCCTGTGCCACCTCGCCCTCGCGCTTGGCGATATCGGCGCGGACATCGGCGGGAAGATCATCCCAAGCGGCCTTTGCCTTCACCGACCAGCTTGGCGGAGGCCCGCCAGCGGTCTGGACGGGCTTCTCGGCCTGCTCAGCGCCTTCCTGTGGCTCCTCAGCGTCGTTATCGTCTTCCGCGCCCGCTGACGGCTCCTCGGATAAACCGGCCTGTGCGGGCTTCTCTGAGGCTCTGGCGGCCTTGGGAGCAAAACGGCCTCGCTCATCCTTGGCGGGACCGCGCCGCCCGGCATCCGCGCCACTGCGGTCTTCCCCGGTCTTGGCCTGGGGCTCCTGGCGGCGTCCGGCATCCGCGGGAGCATCGTTTTTGCTCTCCACCTCGCGGAAAGCCGCCATAGTGTCGTTGAAGAGTTCGTCTTCGCCGCTGATTTCGATCTCAGGAGGCATGGTTGATCGGCTCCGCTGTTCCGCTTTTCAGTGTTTCGATGGATTTCTTCACGTCGGCGACGACATCGGCCTCATGGGCGCGCTCGTCATAGAGGGGCTTTTTGACTTGCTCCTCCCAGTTTTTCTCGAAGCCGACGATGGCGCAGTTATTGCGCTCGACATGCCGGTAATAGCTGGCCTTGTCGCTGTAGATGCGACCGTCGATGGGGGATCGCGTCTCCGGCATTGCGCCGATGACCGCTGGGAAGGCGAGCGGGGAGGAATTGTCGGGGCGAGACGCGCGGCGTTTGGCCAGCACCTCATGCGCTGGCCGCCAAGTTTGCACCTCGTCGTCCCAAAGATAACGACCGCGCGCCATTAGACGACGCCCCGAATGGGTGTCGGAATGGAATTCGCGGCGATGTTGGGATTTGACGCCATCCGTGTTGCCATGTCCGGTCGTGAGATGCGTCCCATCATCCGGGATGCTGCATCTCTCGCCTTGGCAGTGGCGTCGATGTCTTGATCGCGTATTTCGAGACTCGCGTCAAGGTTTTGTTTGCGGATTTCGAGTTGGGCGTCCTGCTGGAGTTCGCGGGCCTTCAGCGCGGCGTTGGTGCGGTTCTTCTCAATCTCGCCCTGCACCTGCACCTTGGCGACCTGAATGACCGGATCTTCCGGCTTGGGCTGACTGCGGGCCTGCTCAGCCTGCCGAGCCATCGTCGCGAAATTGCGCTCGATCGTCTCTTCCATGCTGCGGCCAACGCGATGACGACGCGCGCCCATCATCATCAGTTCGCCGATGGTGTCGGTAAAGGCGGGAGCGGTCTGCACCACCTCGGCTGCAACCTTCAACGCGCCGACCATGGCCGTGATGTATTCGTTAGCGGCAGACTTTTCGGCATTCTCGTCGGCCTGAAGCGTGCTATCGGTTTCGACATCGACGCGGAAGGAGCGCAGCCTGTCATTGCGAAGCAGCTCGACGACGCGATCATCGAAGGTAAGGCCGGGCTCGTTCTCCTCGGCCATATCGGGGCCGCCATTGTGGCCCATCACCGGCATCTGGCTGGGCATGCCCATCATCGGAGCGCCGGGCATCTGGGGCATCTGGCGCATTTGCGGCACCATCGGCATCTGCGCGCCGGGAAACATGGCGATGTTGGCCATATTTCCGGGCACCATCTCGGCCTGGGCCGGGACATATTTATAGCCGGTGATTTCCGAGAGGGACTGCGGCGAGAAGTTCTCGGCAATGACCTCCGCCGTCAACCGGGCTATGTCGCGGCAAAAGCGAGCCAGGTCATCTTTGGTGTTGCGCAGGCGGCGCGTGCCGGTCTGGGCGCGAATGTCCACCGCCGTCGCGGTCTCGTTCGGGTCGGACTGGCCACGGATCACGTCGGCGATGCCGGTGATCTGGAAAACGTCCTGGATCAGTTGGGCGCGGGCCTGAATGGCGGCCTGGAGCGCCTGCACCACGTTCTGGATCGGCAGCCAGTCGATGAGCTTGCCCGCGCCGCCGCGCTCGGTCCATTCGTTGAAGCTGTCCACCTGCACGAACAGCTCGGTGTTGCCCTTGTCACGCAGCGCCTCCTCCAGCGGGTCGGAGATGCTGCTCGGGCCGCCAGGGATGAAGCCCTTGACGATCAGCCACTGGGTCAGACGGCCAATCTTGTCGGTGAGATCGTTGATTTCCTTGGCCTGATCGCGATAATAGACATAATCGGGCTTGGGAATCAGCGTCTTGCTGGTCTTGGTCGCATAGCACGGCTCGGGGCAGGGGAAGAAGTTGCTAAAATTGATCGGCGGCTCGCCGGACTCCAGGAAATAGTCGGCACCTTCCGCCAGCCAGGACACCATCCCGCGAGCACGATCCCAGACTTCAAAGATCTTGACATGGTTGTCGTCGCCCTGGCCATTGGCGGCCTCGCCGAACGGCAGCTTGGCGTTATAGCTCAGGCGCGATGCCTTCTCGGCACCGAACCGCTCGACGCATTCCTCATGGGTCTTGTAGACACAGCGCCAGACGATCGTGACATCGGACCATGTGCGGGCGATGTTGTGACCGAAATCCTGCCAGTGGACATAATCCACGCAAACCTTTTCCGAGCGCAGCTTCTCGCGCATCTCGGTCTGCTCGATCTCGATGCCCTGCTCGGCGTCGAAGACCATGACGGTCTCCTCTATCTGGTCGATCACTGCCTCATAGCGCACCCAGGCCGTGCCGCGCCCCGGAAGCAGACGGTCGTCACGCACCATGCGGAACACCTCGTCCACGCCATAAAGCTCCAGCGTGGTGTTGGTGGCGCGCTCCATCAGTTCGGCAGCGGTGCGGGCGACGGGATCGCGGTCGCGATAGCGGCGCGAGCACAAGATGGAGGGCGTCTTGGTGTAGACCGCCGGTTTCAAGGTTTCTGTGTTAGCCCAGAGCAAGGCAAATCGCCGCGATGACCGGGACGGGCTGGCTTCATCGAGGTAAACCTTCTCGATGTTCTCGCCCTCCTCGTACCAATCGCCGACCGCGCGATTATAGCGCTCGATCTCGCGCCAATATCGGCGAACCTGTATGTCCACCTTGGGCTGATTCTCGTCGCCGCCCTCGCCAGATGCAGGCTTGGCAGCGTACAGGCTGGATGTGTTGGCCATGATTACAACCAAGTCCTTTCCGGCTTAGAGTGTCGGAGAAGATCGTTGACAGTGAGCGGCTTCGGCTCGACGCGCGTCTGCTGCTCTTGCTTCGTGCCGATCTTGGGATATTCTACAGCAACGGCGAGATGGCCCCAGGCATCGGCCCCATGACTGGAAAAATCGTGCTTGGCCGTCTTCCTGAAGGTGCGGTTTTTCTGATCGTATTCTTGCCGATGGGCGCGCAGCATGTCGAGGCCGACAGCGCAGCGGGTCGCGTCGAAATAGGTGTTCGGCGAGGAAATCAGACGGCGGCCCGCGTTGATGCGATCCATGGGCTTGTGATCGGGCACCAGCACGGGATTGCGCTTCAGGGCAAACAGCGTCTGGATGCGGGTTCTGGCCCCTGCTGCGCCGGGCTCGCGCTGCTTGGCGTCATGCGGGACGTAATCCGCGCCACCGACATAGCCGCGCTGATTGAGCCAGTCGGCATAATAGTCGAAGCCCTCGTTGGAGCCCTCGATATAGTCGATGATGTGCAGCCAGCCCGGCCCGACCTGAAACACCCAGATCGCCATCGGGTCATCGACGCCGATATCCCATGCAGTGTTAATGGGATAGCCCTGCACGATGTCGAGGTCGCAGATGCGGCCCTCATTCTCGGCGCGCGCCACCGGCTTGCCGAAATAGGCCCCGAGGATCGCGGCGGCGAAGCTGCAATACCATTCCTGCTCGATCAGGGCGTCGCCAGCCTCAACCCCGAACAGGTCGTGATATTCCTTGCGCTGAATCTCCACGTCGGCCAGCGTCACCGGCGGCGCGATGCCATGCTTGGCGCAAATGCGGATGGTGTCCTCGATGGTGAGGATCTGGCCGAAATATCCAGGCGTTTTCCGCCATGTTTCGAACATCGAATGGGCATGGTTGCGGCCCTCGGGCGTGGTGATTGCCAGCGCCCAGCCCTTGTTCTCAACCAAAATCGGCGCGAGGTATGCCCAAGCGCCGGGATGAGCCTTCGACCATTCGGACAGCACGATCCCGGCGGGCGGCGTGCCGACGAGGTTCTGATAATTGTCCGAGCCGACCACCTGCCATGTCGCACCCCATTTGAAGCGGATGAACATCTCGTTTTCCTGAGTGTTCTCGCGCCATTCCATGGGGAAGGCTTCGTCAATCCGGCGACGGCCAGAATGCGGGTTGATCGCGGTCCAGATGGCTTTCCGGGCTTGCTCGGCCTGAGGCAGCATGTGCCAATAGGTGGCCGGGCGGGTCACGCTGGCCTTGCCGACCATGTTCAGGGCGATCTCGTCCTTGCCCGCGCGTCGATGCCACATCGCAATGGCGCGCTTTCCCGTCCCATCGAAGCGCTTTGTCACGGGATCGTTGAAATAATCCCAGAGATCGCGCTGATAGGGCCGAGGAAGCCAGCCATTGGGGGGCATGACGATTCTCATGTGGCGAACTCGATCACAAGCTTGCCGCCATCGGCGTCGGTCAGCGCGACCTTATCGCCGTAAATCTTCGGCAGCGCCTTGGACAAAATCCACTTACGGCCCTCGAAGCGCAGGCGGGAGCGGGAGACGTGCTCCCCGTTGACTTGCCATGCGA